>JADMIO011366996.1_pt1 | contig 116661 bp, 85 predicted proteins | sample 8958161 | NCBI WGS metagenome assembly JADMIO01 (sample SAMN16585339, study PRJNA669376) | soil metagenome | isolation source: Crop rotation soil | place: USA: Cullars Rotation, Alabama | collected 2011 | reverse complement strand
CGCGACAACTTGTCCACGTGGAATTCTAAGCTTAGGATCCCAATGTGCTGGAAAGGGTCAGTAGCACGAATAATTGGGGCGCCGGCCCGCAATCATTCATCGTCTCAACGCAGAACTGAAAGGAAATCGCCATGACTGCCAGCATTCCGAACCTCAGCCAACGCCAGATCATGCTGAGCTTTGCCTACGTTGCCTATTGTGGAGAAGAGATCACCACTCCGAACCCACAGGCGCAGATCCTGAATTTGATCAACGCCGCGATGCCGCAAGTCCCTCCCATTGCTAGCCCCAATCCGACATGGGAAGTCGTTTGGGGACCGGGCGTTTACACGACCCCCGGAGCGCTCTACCAGGACAACATGATGTTCGTCGCGCAGAATCAATCCGACCTGACACAATTCGTGATCGCCGTCCGCGGCACGAACTTCGTCGCCGATCTGGATTGGCTGATGGATGACTTCGACGTAAAGCAGATGATGCCGTGGCCTCCCGGATCGAGCAGTTCGACTCCGGCGGGCGCGATGATGTCCGAATCGACGAGCATCGGTTTGCAGATTCTGTTCGCGATGCAGGGCGCTACGTATCAGGGCGGCACTCCCGGCCCGGCGACGTCCTTGCTGAGTTTCCTGCTCACGCAGACGTCTAGTGCGATCAATCTCTGCGTCACCGGACACAGTCTGGGCGGATGCCTCGCCGGCACGCTGGCCTTGTACCTGAAGGACAACCCGACGCTGTGGGATACCTCCGCGAAGTCGAACATCAGTTGCATCACCTTCGCCGCTCCGACCGCCGGAAATGCCGCCTTCGCCACCTACTCCGACTCGAGGTTCAGCGGAGCGGCCAACCCGCCGAACTGGGATCCGACGCTGGGCACAACGTGCGACGCGGTCCGTTGCAATTTGGACGTCGCCCCAATGGCCTGGATCGCGTCGAATCTTTCCGCGAGCACTACTTCGTCGCCGCTCTTTGCGATCTACGCGCCGCCGAATGTTCAGCCCCCGAATATCGATTTCACCCAAATGCCGGGTCTTTGGAGCTTCGTATGGACAGAAATCCTGCAGTATGTTCTTCCGGACGTAGCAAACATGCTGAGCGTGCAGAATTACGCGCAGATCGTCGCGGGCGCGACCGCTGTGGCGGGTATCTTCAATCCCCAGTATGTTGGCGATACAAAGAACGGCACCCTGATCACCTACATCCAGGCTTTCGTGGCGCAGGCCGCCTATCAACACGGATCGAGCTATCCGATTGCTCTTTCCGTTCCCGCGCTCAACGACGCGAGCATCATCGTTCGTGGCGCGACCGTTGGCACGACGACGGGGGTCCGGCAAATTCCGAGACTGGCGCGTCCACTGATGGAATTGCATCGATCATCGGCCGCAGGCTGAGAGAAATGGGGGGCGGAAGCGGTCAACGGAGAGGCACCAATCCCGCCCCCCTGAACATTACTTAACCCCCAAATACGAAGAGATCCCGGAACCTTCTGGACCAGCACAACATCCAAAAGGCATGAAGGCCATCACGGGAATCAGCGACGAACATCATGCGCTTCTGGATGACTATCAGATCGCACTTCGGATGTGGGCCGAGGCCAAGGCGCGATACGCGGCGGGCTCAGCAGAAGTTGTGGACGCGACCAGGTATGTTGACGAGCTGGAACGCGGCCTCGCCGCGTTCGACAAACCAGCGATGGCTGCTTAGGAGCTTCGCAGCAAGCTCCTTGCAGGCGGGCTGCATAACTCCGAAGCGCGTGAATGGTCAGCGCGATCGCAACATGCGAGGCGATATACTTGACCCACGTGAAAACGATCTTCCAGACGCTGCTGCTGTCGCCGGCCCTGCTATTGACGACTTTCGCGCAGACTGCCAAGCCGGAATTCGAAGCCGCCTCCATCCGCCCCAATCCACCGCAAGCAGGCTTTCATTTCGCTGCGGCCGATTCCGTCACGGGCGGACCCGGGACCGCCGACCCCGGCATGTTCCGCTGCTCCAAGTGCTCACTTGCTACCTTGATAGTCAAAGCTTTCAACTTGCAGCCCTACCAGTTCCCGGGCCGTGCATCGCTGACTAGGGATACCTACGAGGTCCTGGCCAAAACTCCCGCGGACGCCACGGCGGAGCAGTTTTCGGCGATGCTTCAGAACTTGCTGAAGGACCGCTTCGGGCTAGTGTTCCACTTCCAGGAAAAGAAGATGAAAGGCTATCATCTTGTCGTCGCCAAGAACGGCTCGAAGCTGAAGCAGACTGGTGCCGCGCCCGCTGATCCGCACCGGTTCGGACAAGGTGAAGCTCACAGCCATTCCGGAGCCGTCGTGTTTGGCGGATCCGGCTTCTACCGCGCCGCCAACCGGAGCACGGGCGACCTCGCGAGAGTGCTCTCGGATCAACTCAGTGTTCCCGTCGACGATGAGACCGGGCTCACGGGCCAGTTCGATATTGTCCTCGGCTGGTCCGGCGCACGTGACGCGAACCACTCCGAAGGAGGCTTCTCGGGCGGAGCCGCGCACGGACATGATGGCCCCGCCGGAGCCCCATCCGGCGCGGCATCCGATGTCTCCGGACCATCGCTGTTTGGCGCGCTCGAGCAGCAACTCGGATTGAAACTCATCCCCGCCGAGCAAGCCGTCGCGCGCCTTTTCGTCGTCGACAGGATCGCTCCGCGCCCCACCGAAAACTGATCTGATATGGCGGGCCTGTGGGACCAGCTACTTTGCGGCCACGAAGCGGCAGCGTTTCAATAGGTCCTGAAATCTGGGGTCCGATCGCAGATCGTTCCACTTCGGATCTACGGGCAGAAACACCATGTGCACATCGCGGGCATCGAAGCCTTTTTCCAGCCACTGAAGCGCGGATTCGCGATCGCCCAATCCGGCGTACACCTGCGCGATGTGGAACGGCGCGACAAAGCGGCTTTTTCCCGTTTCGATCAGGCCCTGAACGATCTGCTCCGCCTCGGCTCGCCGGCCGCCCTTGGCGAGAACATAGCCCTTGGCGGACAAGGCCAACGTGTTGCCGCCCGAAGAGCGATACGCCGTCTCGAAATTCTGGATGGCCGCTGCCGGTTTGCCGATTTGTTCGTTAACTTGTCCCATGATCATGTGTGCGACCCAAAAACCGGGATCAATCGAGAACGCTTTGTCTAGCGCGCGGATGGCTTCCGGATATCGTCCCGCCCAAAACAGGAATTGACCAGCCATCGCGTTGGTCATTGGCGAGATGGGATCTAACTGACACGCCTTATTAATTTGCTCGATCGCTTCCGCGTGGCGGGCGGAACTCGAAAGAGCGTGAGCGTACTGCCGGTGAGCCCAGGCGCTGTTCGGAGTGAGCTCCGTCGCGCGACGGAGCCGTTCCAAGGCACGCGGCCAATCCCGTTCGAACCAGAAGTCGACGCCGCCGGCGGCGGCCTGCGCCTCGCCGAGATTGGGGTTCAGCCGGAGAGCTTCTGAAGCCGCATCTCGCGCCAGGGGCCACATCTCACGCGGCGGAGCACTCGCGGCAATCGGCAGGATCGTGTAGGCGTTGGCGAGTCCCGCGAACGCCAACGCGTACGACGGGTCCTTGACGATCGCGATCTGATAGTACTCGATGGATTTTCGAAGCGCCGTCGGCGTGATCTGATTCCAAAAATGCAGCCCCAGCAAATAGTGATCGTAGGCGTCGAGCATGCCCGTCTGTTTGCGCTGCGTGGCGTCTCCGGGCAGAAGCTCCACCTGGATCTGGCGCGCGATCGCATTCGCGAGCTCATCCTGAATCTGAATCACGCCGGAACCGAAGCGGTCGTAGTTTTGACTCCAGATTCGCGCCTGGTCGCGCACGCGGATCAGCTTCACGGTGACGCGAACTTTGTCGGCCTCGCGGCGGACGCTGCCTTCGAGGAGATAGTCGGCTCCGAGTTCATCGCCGATCTGCGTCGCGGTCTTGGTACGCCGCTTGTAGGCCATCGTCGATGTACGCGCGATGACGGTCATCCGGGTCGGATTCACCTTGCCCAGGACCGCGATGGTCTCTTCAGTGAGGCCGTCGGCAAAGTATTCCTGGTTGGCATCGCCGGTCAAGTTTTCAAACGGAAGCAGCGCGACGGTTTGGAGGCGAGGGAGGCCTGGCTCGGCACCGCGAAAAAAGAAATAGACGGCGATCAGCAGAAGGGAACTGGCGGCGGCAGCCGCGGCGAGCGTCCACCTCCGGCGAGAAGCCGCAGGGCGAGGGCTCAGTTCCGCGGGCGCCGCACCTGCCTCCGCGGAATCAGGCGTCGCGTGGTTTTCCGGAACCGCAGTCGAGGCCGGAGCCAGAGAACCGTTCGCCCCGGCAGGATCTCCGGTTACGATGCTCCCGCAGAATCGATACCCTTTTCCGCTCACAGTCTGAATGAAAAGAGGGCGAGTGGTGTTGTCCTTCAGCGCCTCGCGAACCTTGCGGACTGCGGTATTGACGCCGCTGTCGGCATCAAGAAAACTCTCCTTTCCCCATAGCCGCTCGACGATCTCGGCGCGGCTGACGAGAGCCCCGTGGCGCTCCACGAGCAGGATCAAGAGATCCATTGGGATGCGTTCGATCTTCACCGGGCGGCCCATGCGGCGAAGTTCGTAGGCGGCTACGTCCAATTCCAGGTCGCCGAACTTGAACGTGGTCGCCAAATGCGGCTCCTCAGATCCCCCGCTTCAGTCTACGTCATATTCGAAGAACGCCCTAAGCTTCGCTGTTTCATGGGTTTGGCGGTTCAGGAAAACTACAGGTATCTTCAGGCTTGCTCCATGGCGTAGCGGCCTGAGAATCCATATGATCCAGGGCACGCGAGTCCACCGGATTCGCCAAATTTCAAATACCTGGAGAAAAGAAATGCTGAAAGTCGTGAGCTTGATGTTGGCCGGAGCTGGACTCGTGGCGGCTGGTGAGCCGGGAGGCTGCAGCGTGGCGAGCATCAAAGGAAACTACGGTTTCGTCCTGCTCGGAACCAAACCGGCCGGGCCGCCTCCGGCTCCGCTCGAGCAGATGATCGGCGTGAACATGGCCTACTTCGACGGACGCGGCCATTCGACCGGAACCGACACCATCCACGGCGCGATGACGGGGACAGTCGCGGACCGTCCGGTAACCGGCACGTACACCGTCAACGAGGATTGTTCGGGCTCGATGAGCTTGTTCGCGGCGGGCTCGCCGCCGCTGGAACTTCGATTTGTGTTGGTGAACAGCGGCAAAGAAATCCGCGCGGTGACGACGTCGCCGGCGAGCGTCATGGTGACTGCAAACGGTACCAGGATGTAAGAGTCGGGTGACTGTGGGGGACTGTGGGGATCGCGGAGGCGAAGGCCCGATCCCACCAGGCCTGGTGGGTTTTGCAGCTGTCAGAAACCGGCTGGCTGCCGGATGTCGCATACTCGCATTGATGCGGGATCGTCCAGTTGCCGGAATCGGCTCGATCGAGTCTTCGCGGCGTCGATTCCTGGCCCGCGCGAGCCTGGCTACACTGGCTGCCAGCCTGCTGAAGAACGGCTCCGCGCAGGTTGAACGGACAAGGCTGATCCTGCTGGGCACAGGAGGCGGACCGAGGCCGCGGAAATCGAGTTCCGCGTCGGCCCAGGTGATCGTGACGCACGGCGCGGCGTACGTCATCGACTGCGGAGACGGCGTCGCGCGGCAATTGGCGATGGCCGATGTCCCGCTCGCGAGCATCCGTCACATCTTCATCACCCATCAGCACTCTGACCACAACGCGGATTACGGCAACCTGATTCTGCTTGCCTGGACGGCGGGCCTGCGCACGCGAGTGGATGCCTGGGGACCTCCGCCACTCGAACGCATGACGCGGCTGTTCTTCGAGATGAACAAGTACGACATCAACGTGCGCATCGCGAATGAAGGCCGCATTGCACTCCCGCCGTTGGTGCACGTCCATGAGCGCCGCACGGGAGGCGTGGTGTTGAGGGATGAGCACATGACCGTGACGTCAACGCTCGTCGACCATCCTCCGGTTGTACCGGCGTTTGCGTATCGGTTCGATGCGGCGGATCGCTCCCTTGTCATCTCGGGAGACACGGCGCCATCGGAGAGTCTGATCAGGCTGGCCGCGGGCGCAGATGTTCTGGTGCACTCCGCGATGTATCCCGGCGCGATCGATCGGCTTGTGGCGCGAGTCCCCAACGCGTCGGCGCTGAAGGCCAGCATTCTCGCTCACCAGACTTCCGCGGAGCAGGCTGGCCGAGTGGCTCAAGCCGCGGGCGTCAAGACGCTGGTGCTCTCGCACTTTGTCCCGCCGGACGATCCTGAGATCACCGAACAGATGTGGGCTGACGCGGCTCGGCTCCATTTTCGAGGCGCGGTTATCGTCGGAAGGGATCTTCTCGAAATCTAACGAGCAAAACGGCCCGGCTCTGGGAGACGTCAAAAGTCGCTCCCCAAGGACTATCGAAGTTCGACCAGGACCTTGCCTTACTTCGCCCCAATCGCAAACACGTGCCGCCGCCCTCTAATGAACAGAACATCGCCCGAAATCGCCGGCGTCGTCATCACGGTCTCGCCGAGCTCGTTCTCGTTGAGCAACTTATATTCGCCGCCCTTCGCGATTACGTAGGTGTGCCCATCTTCGTTGGTCACATATAACTTCCCCCCCGCCAAAACCGGTGACGGAGTGAATCCTGAAGTCCCGCCGCCGAGCCGCTGCTGATACAGCTTCTCGCCGGTCTTCAATTGATAAACGGTCAGAATTCCATTGTCGTAACAGAAATAGCCCAGCCCGTCCTCGAGCAGCGGAGTCTCCATGTAATTCCCCGCCTTGTCCACCGTCCACGCGATGCCGGCCTTGTTTTCGTTCAAGTCGCCGACCGCGTCGGGTTTTATCGCGTTAATCGGTCGGCTTTGCCCGTGGGCGCTGGTCGTGATGATCAGGCCGTCAAGAAACACCGGCGTCGGAACCGGAATGTCGCCGCCACCCTTTAACTTCCACAATTCCTTTCCGGTCTTGAAGTCGTACCCACCCGTATGCTTCCAGCCGTTGATGACTACCTGCCATCCCTTCGCGCCGTTCGCGGTATACGGAACTACCGCCGGACTGCCAAACGTCGGCACGTCCGCCCGAGCGGTACGCCATAGTTCCTTGCCGGTCGCTGCATCGAGCGCCGTCACGAACGAATCCTTCTGCACGTCCGCCTGCACGACCACGACGTTGTCATGAATCACCGGCGAACTCGAGTAGCCCCACTGTGCTGCCGGAACCATGTAGTAGCCAGCATCGAGCGGACCGAGATCCTTCTTCCAAAGCAGCTTGCCGTTGAGGTCGTACGCGTACAAGCCCTCGGACCCGAACGATACGATCAGCCGCTTGCCATCGGTTGCCGGAGTCGGACTCGCCAGGCTCCCTTTCGGATGCCGCTTGAATTTCGGCTCGCCGGCGAACGCAGTTCGCTCCCACAGAATCTTGCCGGTCTTGCGATCGAGGCAATAAACGTTGAACTTCTGCGGACCCTCGTTCTCGACGGATTGGATCGAACCATACAGCCCGACCTTCAGCGCCGCTTCACCGGTCGCCGACACCGCGCTCGTCACGAACAGCTTGTCGCCCCAGATCACCGGACTTGAATGGCCAAGGCCCGGAATCGGAGTCTTCCACAAGACGTTCTTACCGGATTCGCCGTTCCATTCGGCGGGCGGCGATCCGCTCCCGACGCCGCTCGCGCCCGGTCCGCGAAACTGAGGCCAGTCGGAAGCGCCTGCGAAGGCGGACGCTGCAATCAAAAGCAAGCCGGTGAAACGCATCATGGTTCTCAGTGTATTGCACCTCCCGCCCCGCCAAATTCAAACCTCAACGTTCCGCCGTCAACGCCAGAACCGGATCTACCCGCACCGCCCGGCGCGCCGGCTGCACCGTTGCAAGAATCGCCACCAGCCCGACCAGAATCGAAGCGACGATGAACGACAAAGGATCGAACGGCGACACTCCGAACAGCAACGACTTCATTGATCCCGCGACCGCCAAACTTCCAGCGATCCCCAACGCGAGCCCGGTTGCCGCGAGAACCGCTGTCTGCCCGCCGATCAGCTTCACGACATCGAGCGGGGAAGCTCCCAACGCCATCCGTATCCCAATTTCATTGGTGCGGAGCGCGACAAGATACGAAATCACTCCGTACACGCCGATCGATGCCAGCGTCAGCGCGAGCACCGCGAAGAATCCAACCAATGTCGCGCTGAACTTTCGCGGCGCCAGGCTCGTCGCAACCACCGTCTCCATCGTTCGGATATCGTACGGCGGTTGATCCGGATCCACCGTGAGCAGCGCCCGCCGGATTCGCTCCGTCGAACTCGCTGCCGGACCGTTCACGCGCGCCACGATTGCCATGTTGTTCGTCGGTAGATTGTGAATCGGATACTGCAAGTAGGGCCTATACGCCTGCCCCAGGGATTCCGCATCCAGCCCATCGTGCTTCACCGTGCGTACGATACCGACCACCGTGATCCACGGCGCGTCGGAATCGTACGGACCAAGTTTCACGCGCCTGCCGATCGGATTTTGCTTCGGCCAATACTTCGCGGCTAACTTGTCGTCGACGACGACGATCTGCGGAGTTGACGCCGTATCCCGCTCCGTGATCGTCGATCCGGAGACCATCGCGATCCCCATTGTGCGAAAGTAATCCGGGGTCACCGAGCGCCAATCGACCGTCGGCGCTTGGCCCGGCGGCGTGGGACTCCCCTCGACGCTCATCGGCCCGGTTCCCAGCGCTCCACTCAGCGGCAGCCGGTTCACCGCGCCGGCGGCTTCCACTCCGGGCAACGCCGCGATTCGCTCGGTCGCTTTCTGAAAGTACGCCGCCGCCGCTTCCGGCTGTTTGTATCGGCCTGTCGTCGCGAGATTCACGACCATCGTCACGACATGCGCCGGATTCAATCCTGGATCGTTCTGTAGCACCCGCAGCAGCGTGCGCAGCAACAGTCCGCCGCCCACCAGCAGCATTACCGAGAGCGCGATCTCGAAGACAACCAGCGCGCCGCGCAAACGCTTCCCGCCGGCCGCGCCCGCGGGCGATCGCTGCCGCAATGCCTCCGCCGCACTCGCGCGAGCCGCCTGCAGCGCGGGACTCAATCCGAATAGGATTCCCGTCACGAGCGCCGCGCCCACCGTGAACAAGAGCGTCGTCATGTTGACGCCGATCGCGCTTCTCCCGGGAAGATTCGCAGGCAACAGTGGAAGGATCATCTGCAATCCACCGATCGCGACCGCCACTCCCGCCACCGCCCCGGCGAACGCGAGCGTCAGGCTTTCCGCCAGCATCTGCCGCATCAATCGGTATCGCGACGCGCCCAGCGCCGCGCGAATCGCCACTTCGCGCTGACGTGAAGTCGCGCGCGCCAGCATCAGGTTCGCGACGTTGGCGCAGGCGATCATCAGCACCAATCCGGCCGCCAGCCACAACAGCGTCATCGATCCCTTGATCGCGCTCACGCGGTCTTCCGCATAGGACACCACGCGGACGCCAAACGAGTTCGTCGTCGGATACTGCACCTTCAACTGGTTGTTGATCCGGTCTAGATCCTGCTGCGCAAGGTTCACCGATACGCCCGGCTTGAGCCGTCCGTACATTCGATACCGATGTTGAAACCGGCGCTGGATCTCCGTCGCCGACGGAACCTGCGGCACCCACGCCTCCGCGGGCCGATCCATCTCGAACGCGCTCGGAAGAACCCCTACGATCTCGCGCGGTATCCCGCTCACAATTACGCGCTGCCCCACCACGGCGCGGTCTCCTCCGAACTTGCGTTTCCACAAGCCCTCGGAAAGGAGGACGACCGTATCTTTGCCCGATTGGCCCTCTTCCTCGGTGAACACGCGGCCGACAATCGGCTGCAATCCAAGCAGCCGGAACAATCCCGGAGTCGCAGAGTTCCCGATAATCGATTCCGGTTCTCCGCCCAGGGTCATGCTGAAGTTCTCGCGGTAGCGGACAATCGCGACATCGGTCAGAGTCTGCTGGCTTGCTCGAAAATCCAGGTAGTCGGCCGCGTCGGTGACCACGCGATTGTCGAGCTGGTCCGCGACATTGTGGATCACGACAATCTCGTCCGGGTTCGGTACGGCGAGTGGACTCAACAAAACCGCATAGATGACGCTGAAAATGGCGCTATTTGCTCCGATTCCAAGCGCGAGCGTCAGAATTGCGGCGAAAGAGAAGGCACGCTGCGTTCGCAGCGTCCGGAAAGCGTGAAGGAAATCAGACCACACGAGCGAGTGTGTGGCCGATGGCCCCGATTGTCGAGATGGTTACGGTGAACGCTTACGGTAACGGTCCGTACGCGCGCTTACGAACCGGTCAAACGAATCGCAACCGGATAACGACGACATAACCCGCACGTCAGTGCGTGGATTCCGCTGAGCGAACGCCGAACCGCGGCCGGCAGGGAGTCGGACACTGCAATCTTTCATCGGCGTGCCTGTACTCCTCAGGACGGCGACTCCCGGGAAAAGCCTCGACCACGGTGAAACCGCTTCAGTACTCCGACCGCAACATGTCGAAGTAAATGCGCAGCCCCTTGTAGAACTCCGCAATGGGAATCCGCTCCTCGTCGCTATGCATCGTCGCGAGTGTCTTCGTATCCAGGATCATCGGAATAAACCCGTACGCCACCACGCCCTTCTTGCGCAGGTTCACCGCGTCCGTCCCATAGGGAACCAGCATCGGAGTCACCACCGCCGTCGGCTCTGCCTTCCCGATCGCCTTTCGGATCGCGGCGAACAACGGGGTGTCGATCCGCGAAGCACCCGCGTCCGCCGTCGTCGAAATGATTTCGACAGTCACGCGCGGATCGTTGATTCGCGCCTTGATCTCCGAAAGGAACTCCGCCGAATTCACACCCGGCAGCAGCCGGCAGTCAAGCATTGCCTCCGATACCGACGGGATCACGTTCGGCTTCAATGGCGAGCCCACGCCCGCTGCAAGCGTCGTCAACGAAATCGTATTCCGCTGAATCGCATTCAGGAACTTGTTGTCCGACAGCGGACCGCCCGCGGCCGACTTCATCGCTTCGACCGTTGCGTTCGGCTTCACCGTCGCGCCGAACGCGAGCGCTTTTTCGATCGCGGCGATCAGAATCATGTTCGCGTTATCGGGAATCGGCTGCGAACCGTGGCCCGCGATGCCCTTGGCGCGCATCTTCAGCCACAGGATTTGCTTCTCGCCCACCGCAATGCCGTACATCAATTTGCCCGGAGCGATCGCATCGCGCGAACCCATCCCGCCTTCGTCGAGGACATACTCCGGATCGATCTCCGCGCCGTGATTCTCGAGCATCCATTTGATGCCGCGGTCGCCGTTGCTCTCTTCGTCCGCAGTCGCGATCATCACGATGTCGCGCGGCGGAACGATTCCGAGCCTCTTCATCGTCACCAGCGACATCAACTGCATCACGCCGACGCCTTTCATGTCGAGCGCTCCGCGGCCCCAGATGGATCCGTCCTTGATAATCGCGCCAAAAGGATCGATACTCCACGCCTTGCGGTCCACCGGAACCACATCGAAATGATTCAACAGCAGCAGCGGCTTTTTCGAGGAATCGCGCCCCTTCAATCGGACCATCAGGTTGGTCTGCTGCGCCGGACCCGAATGAAACACCTTCGGCTGCAGCCCGGCTGCTTCCAGTTCTTTTTTGAACAGCTCAGCCGCCGCGCGCGTGTCCGACGGCGGATTGATTGTTTCGATCCGTACGTAGGCTTGCAGGAATTCGAGCGCGTGTTTCTCGAGCGCCGCCCAATCCGGATCCTGTCCGAACGCGGACAGAGTAGAAATCAAAACAGCGAGTAATAGCTTCATGCTTTTTCGTAAGGAGGAAGATTCGTCAGCGTAACATGCAGATCCGCGAGCCGGTACGCTTCGAGAAGGGCTCCGGCTGCTGGTTCGAGCATCGGCGGACCGGCGATATTTCCATCCGTCAAATCCACCAGCGTTTCGAAGCGCGTTCGTACGATCTCACTGCCGAATACGCCTCCGATCCAGCTTACCCGCGCGGGCTCGTGATCCGCGAACAACTGCTTGCGGATCGCGTCCGCGAACGAGGCGAGTTCGAATGCCGCCGAGTGGAGAATCTCTCGCGCCACCGCATCGCCTTCGTGAGCCGCCCGGTCTACGAGCTTGGCGAACGATGCGATCTTGGGGCGCCCAAATTCCGGCGTGTAGAAGCGGTGCAGCAAGTCGTTCGCGTCCCTCGCGCCCGTCTCGGCTACTAACAGCTCGCGGAGCGCCGTGGCCGGCCCCCAGCCCTCTTCCATGCGGAGCGCCGACCGCAGCGCTCGCCGCGTGATGTCGAATCCGCCGCCCTCGTCGCCGTAGATGTAGCCCCACCCGCCGGCCCGGGCCGAACGCAACGCTGCGTTTCGCCCGAACGCGAACGATCCCGTGCCGCCGATCACGATGATGCCCGGCGCTCCGGCATTTGCTCCCGACAACGCGATCAGCCCGTCATGCGTTACCAGCCGGCGCTCCGTGGTCAGGATCTCGTCGAGTAGCGTCGCCTTGTCTTCGGCGCCGCCGCTGAATCCGAAGCACGAAGAAACAAAATGCGGCTCCGCTGCCGACTCGGCGAGAGCGCCGCGAACGCATCCGCCGACCGCATTCAGGAACTTCTCCCGCGCCTCCGGACCGCTGATGTGATTGCAAGGTCCGCCGCGGCCGTAGCCAACGACGCGGCCCGTTTCGTCGCCGACCAGAGCGGTGGTGCTTGACTGGCCCCCGTCGACGCCCAGGAACAGCTTCATGGCGCTACGCCTTTCACTGGCGGTTCCAGGATCTCGTAGAGGCGAGCCCGGTTCGTTTCCTTCACGAAGCGCACACCCCACGCCTCCGGGTCTTCGCGGAAGTCTTCATAGCAAAAATCGTTGTCCGCCAGCAGCAAATAGCGAATGCCGTGCGTTCTTACTTCACGAATCGCTGCCCGCCGCAGCCACACCGGCGGTTCGACGATCGTTAACTCGAATTTGTCCGCGAGCATTCGCCATTTTCCGTCCTCGCCCGCGCCTTCGATCACAACCCGTGTATTCTGATCCGGCGACCTCTCCAGTCGCACCGAATCGACGTCTGTTTCGCGGCCAAAGTCGATTTCCACGAACATGCCGGGCTTTGCGGTTTCCCAGCTTCGCCAGCGCGTCACCGGCGAATTGTCGAACGCCAGCTGAACATCCCACGGATTCGGTTTCGCATGCAGACGCCATTCTGAAGCGCGCGGCAATTCGCGTCCGTTCGCGAGGACCCGGAACTCCGAAATGCTCCACAGCTGTGCTCCGTCCAGTGTGGCCTCTACCTGCACCGCTCGAAGTTTCCGAAGTTTCTGCAATGGAAACTTGTAGAGCAGATGCTGCACGGGAGGAAGGTCGCCGATGAAACCCGTGTAAATTGCGTCATTGATCACCGTATTCGGCGCCGCCTGAAACTGCACGAGGATCTTTCGGGACGTGTAGGACTCCGCGACGCCGTTCATTGCAAGCACAGTAGACCCCGGCGCCGTATTCTCATCGATCATCCTCGCGATTGCGCAGGCCCAGCAGCGCTTCAGGAAGTCTTCTTCCTTCTCCTTCCGAATCGCCGCCTTCCAGGGAATCTTCTGTAGCCTCCACGCGTAATTGTGCGCGAACTTATAGGTGATCTTTGGCCACGAAAGCACGCTGTGCGCCAGTACAATCGTCACCGCGACGGCACGCCATTCGGACAGGACCATCGCCATCGCCAGCGCGAAGAACGGCGCGACAGGAATCAGAAATCGTGCGCCGATATTCGAAAAATAGGTGGCTCCGAAGAGCAGGCCAGCGCCCAGAAGATGACGGCCTTCGCGTTTCCGCAGCGCAAGCAATCCGAGCGGAACTAGGAGGAACGCGGGTCCAAAGAAGCCATTCAGATGTTCGCCCGAAACCGTTACCTCCCACGGAATGGACCACAGCGACGGCAAGCCGTAGCGCGACATCAACTCGCGGTAGTCCCGTTCGAATTGGATATGCACGTAAGGATTCGGGAACCATTTGTTAAAGAATGGCGCAAGCGGATTCTGCATCCAGATCCAGTTTTTGATCGGCCACGGGGCGGCCACCAGAAACGCGCACACCGCGACGACCGCCACCGGCCGGATCCGCCGCGCGGCCCATGCCACCAGAACCAGCGCATATGGAATCGCCAGAAATGCGGTGTATTTCGCGGCGAACGCATAGCCAGTCGCCAACCCGATCGGGATCAGCAGAGCCTGTTGCTTTTCGTCCAGATAAATTTGAACAAGGTAGAAAACGGAAAACAGAATCGTGCCCACGGCGACGTCGATGTACGCCGTCGTTCCGTCGATGCCGACCAGCGGACTCACATACACGAGGATCGCGGCGACGATGCCCGCGAGCGGCTTCCCGATCCGGCGCGCGTAGGTCAGAATCAGGAACGTCAGTGTGAGCAGCAGCAGAAAGTGGACCAGCGCCGCCGCTGAGTGTTTTCCAAATCCGAACGCGAACGCGTACAGCATCTCGATGCCTTCGCTCAAGGACGCGTACATGTTCGTCGTGATGCGCTCGAAGCCGTGTCCGCGCATGTATCGCGCAATCAGCCCCAAGTGATACGTCGTTCCGTCGGGACTCACTTCCGGCGCCATCGCGTTCGCCCAATACAGCACGGTGAAAAATGCGAACGGAATCCCGAACAACACCCGCTGCCACAGCGCCAGCGGAGCGAATCGCGGTCGCGCCGAGCGCTGGAGCGCGCCGGACCTCCATGCCCAGCCGAGGATCAAGAGTCCGAGGACCAGAAAGACGGCCTTGCGGGCTCCGCCCACGCACATCAACGCGAATACGATGGTGCTGAGCACGGCGCATCCGGGTATCACGGCGAGGAGATAATCTTCTTGCGCGTAGAGCTGCGCGCCGGTCGCGCGCAGCAGGATTCGTCCGAGCGCGAAGGCGACGGCGGCCGTGAACAAAGCTCCGAAAAGAATGTAAACGGCCTGCGGAATCATTCCGGGATTACTGCGAGAGTCCTATGCGGGTCAGAATGAAGCCGAGCGTCGACTGGTCCTGGGGCGCGACATACAGCTTGTCGATCTCGACGGCCACCTGGTTGTCGGCGTTCACTTTCAACCATTCCGGGGGAACCGCCTTCTCAAAATGTTGCGCGCCCGCCTTCAGGACCCGCATCGAATCGAGCTTCTGGTCGTTAACGTAAAAATCGAGCGTCACCGGACCTGTTTGCGCAAACGTCACGTCCGGAATCGTGAAGTCTACGACCATCTTCTGTTTGTCGGTCGCCTTCAACATCACGCGGACCGTGGGCCGTTTCTGCGTCCATCGCCAAGTGCCGCTCTCCGCGTTTCCGCGCGCGATGTCTCTAACGATGTAGATCTCGGCGTCGCCTTCGCCCATGGCGATCAATCGCTGGATGCGGTACGGCCGCGGATTTTCAATTGGCTCGCGTTGCACCGGAGGCGCATATGTCTCGGGCATAGTGACGCACGAGACCAGCGGCAGGCACAAAGGTGCGAGCAAAATCGAATAGCGCTTCACGAAACTGCGAGTATACCGCGCCCACTTCTCCCGCATGAAATCGGAAGGACGCTCAAAAGAACCGCGACGGTCCGGAACCGGCTTCTACCATCGCGCTCAGAGCTACTTCCACGAGCCCATGTACAGCATGCCCAGGCAACTGCTGTTCAGCAGGAATCCAATGGCCGCGACGATCGTGATCCCCTTTGCGACGTCCGTCTGGCCGCGGCGCCGAAAAATCAAGATCGCCGGAATCATGTACATGAGTTGTGTGATGCCGGCCCAGAATGGAACGATTACGGGCAGATACGCCAGGCTCGCCTGCTGCTTCGAAGGCAGCATCGGAACGATCACGAGCGCCAGAACAAAGATCAGGATCTGGAATCCGTGCAAAAGAATCCCGATGAGAATACCTTTTCCCAACGGTTCCTCCTTTCGCCTCGGCTCTGCTCGATCTGATCAGTGTACTGGCGGAAACACCCAGGTGCCCAACCACGAAAGAAACGCGAGGAACGCCAGATTGAAGAGTAGGGTGACTCCGGCCGCCACGGCGATTCCCTGGGCGATTTGCCTTCGCCGCTTGACAATCGCGACCGCCGCCGCCGGAACCTCGTAGACCAATTGCGCCGCTCCGATATAGGTCAGCGGCCAAATCATTAGTGTGCCCAGTACATCGGGCGAAGAATCAAGAAAGAACGCCACTCCCGAGAGCAACGTAACCCAAAGGATCACGGTCACGTGCAACGCCAATCCAATGAAAACTCCACCTGCCATCCAGCCGTACTTTCCTCTCTACTCTCTTCATGCGTAATCGCCTACCGGATCTCCACCAAATCTTCGCGGACCGCTACGCGCTCCCGCCGCAGCGGCTCCAGGACCCGCTTCTCGAGATCGTCCCTGTAAAACATGTTGTACGTATCGAACGGAATAATCCGTCCATCCGGATGCGCAATGTGCACGCAGCTTTTCTTGATCGAGCGCACATCGAACGAATCCGCGTCGATGAACTGCATGATCAGAATCCGGAATACGTTCTCGTACCCGATCGAATCGGGAACGAACAGCTTCGGCAAACAGCACAGCAATTCCTTCAGCGAATTCGCGCCGGACTGCGGTGAATGATTGGTCGAAAACGCCTTGAAGATATGCCCGCGGATCACCGGATCGTCTTCGTACACGATCGTATTCCGTCCGCCGTTGATCAACACCTGCGGATCCATCATTCCCGTCAACGGAGTCACTTTTCCGCCCAGCTTGAACGCGTACGCCATCGCCAGCGAATCCGGGTGACATGGAACCGGAATCAGATCCTCCGGCTTGAAGACACTCGTCTGTTCAAGAATCTTGCGCCGGACTTCCGTCAACGTAAGCCGGTCTCGCGACGCATCCCATTGCTCGAGGCGCCCCGCCGCCTGCACCGGCTGGAACGTCACGCCGCGAACGCACGGCTGTTTCAAAGCCCATTCCACAATCCTCCCGCACTCGTGATCGTTGAGGCCCTTCTTCACCGTTACGACTAGCGTCGTCGAAATGCCAAGCTTGTTCAGTTGCTCGATTGCTCCCTCGCGGATCGACCTCAAATCCGCGCCGCGCAATTCTTTCAAAGCCTTTTCTTCGAAGGAATCGAACTGCAAATACAATTCGAAACCCGGCATGTATTCCGCCAGCCGCTTCGCGAAGTCCGGCTCCTTCGCGATCCGGATGCCGTTCGTGTTCACCATCAGATGCTGAATCGGACGCCGCTTGCACGCGTGGAGAACCTCGAAAAATTGCGGATGCAGCGTCGGCTCGCCGCCTGAAACCTGTACCACGTCCGGCTTCCGCTCGTTCAGAACGATCTGATCGAGCATGAACTCGATCTGCTCCATCGTGCGGAATTCCGGCCTCGTCGGACCGCTCGACGCATAGCAGATCGGGCATTCAAGGTTGCAGTGGTCGCAGATTTCGAGCAGCGTCAAACAGGAATGCTGTTCATGGTCCGGGCACAGGCCGCAGTCGTACGGACAGCCCCATTCGACTTTGGTGTTCCACCGGTTCGGCATTTCCGGCGGCTTCAAAAACACTTCGCGGGAGCGCCGATAGTAATCGACGTCATCCGCCATCAGAACTTTTTCGGACCCGTGAATCGCGCACCGCTTCAGCATGAAGACGCGATCGTCCTGAAACACGATCTTCGCGTCCGCCCGGCGATAACATTTCGAGCAAATCGAAATGGCCGCGTCATAAAACAGATACGGCCGAACTTTGTCCGCCATGTCGCCTCACTATAGCAAGCGAATCTCGCGATTCTGCGGAAAGAACCGCGACCGCTATGGAGCGGGCACTAAACTCTCCCCGCGCCCCGAGAATCCACGCAAAATGCTCGCCAAATCCTTCGCGTACCAGGCCAGCGCCGCCACGCATGACCACTGAATCGCCGTGAGCCCAGCGAAGGCCGCAACTCCTGGCTTCCAAAACTCGATCGCCAAGCGGAACAACAGGTACGCCACCAAAAACGCGCGAAATCGATCGCCCTCGCGAACCGGCTTCATCCGCGCGAGCACCCACGCCAGCACCAACACGAACACCACTTCGTACAACTGCGTCGGATGCCGCCGCACGCCGTCTCCGAAATCCACACCCCAGGGCAGGGAAGTCGCCACGCCACAGGTCTGATCCGGAAGCCCGGCGAAGAAGCAGCCGATGCGGCCCACGGCCGTTCCGACACAGATCGGAATCGCAAACAGATCGCCGGTCCGCCGCGTGACTCCGAGGAACTTCTTCGTCAGCTCCACCGCGATCGTACCGCCGAGCAATCCACCGACGATCGTCTTGCCCTGCATCAGCCAAAGCAAATCGTTCCAGTGCGCGAGCGCGTCCGCCGGACTCTCGAACCACGAAAGAACTTTGCTGCCAAGTGCCGCGCCGACGATCGCCGCGACGACGATGCTTAGTCGATCGGAGGACGCAAGAAAATCCCCCGCGCGCTTGCGCTGGCGCGAGTAGACCCAGAATCCGACCGTATAAGCCGCCGACTCGAACACCCAATGCAGCCAGGGATGTGAGAACAGCCACGGAACAGATTGCGGAGCCGCAAGAGGCACGAGAGCCAGCGTGGCATACCACCGCTGTCTCCTGTCAAATGAACTTCACGAGACGAGCCGCGCGATACGATAAGACCACCATGCTGTTTCGCTTGTTCGCCGCCCTTTGCACCGTCGCATGCGCGTTCGCGATCTTCGTCGGTCCGTCCACCGCGCCCATCGAGCGAATCGTCGCGAACAACACGGCATTCGTCAAGGCTCACCCGGAGAACGCCGAAGGCTTTTACGCGCTTGCGCGCACGCACTATTTGGCATTCGCGCTCGGCGGCCCGACGCTGCAATATCAACCCGGCCGCACCGATCCGCCAACGCCATGGGAGCCGTTCAACAGCTTCGCAACCGGTCGTGTCAGCGACTGGGCGCGCGCCAATTCGAAGCAGCAGATGACGCCCGCGGCCCGCGAGAAACACTATGAAGAGGCGCTCAAGCACTTCCGCCGCGCGCTCGAACTGAAACCAAATGATGCTCTGTACACGCTCGGGCTCGCCTCTCTTCACGAGGACCACAAAGAGTTCGAAGCGGCGGCCAAGGAATATCTCGCCGCCTTCGACGCGACGATCGGTACGGATGAGAAAAGCACACACATGCCGCTGATGGGCCTCGGAATGCTCGTCAGCTACGAGGCCGGAAGATCCTATGTGCGCCTGATCAAGGAGCGCGGCCCGAAACCCGAGGAAGCGGCTAATCTTGCCCGCGTCGACGCCGCCGTCGCGAAGTTGCAAAAGCTGCCGGTAGGCGCGATAACGCCGGTGATTTTCTCGCTGAACGCGAACGCGTCTCGCATTGACGACCTGCTCGCGCCCGGCGTCGAAGCGAACGTCGATCTCGACGGAACCGGACGCGCTCAACGCTATCCGTGGCTGAAACCCGACACCGCCATCCTGGTCTGGGATCCGGAGCGCAGTGGACGAATCACGTCCGGCCGCCAGCTCTTCGGCACGGTATCGTGGTGGATTTTCTGGGAAAACGGCTATCGGGCGCTCGACGCGCTCGATGATAATCGCGACGGACGGCTTTCCGGAGCCGAGCTCGACGGACTCGCGCTCTGGTTCGATCGCAATCAGAACGGCCGCAGCGATCCGGGCGAAGTGACGCCGATCGAGCGAACCGAAATCGAATCGATCCTGGTTACCTACGACGACCGCGATGGCGAATCGCTGGTCAGCCGCAGCGGACTGAAACTCAAAGACGGACGCACGCTGCCGACCTGGGACTGGATCGTGAACCGTGTCGAGCCTCCTGTGATCGGCCTAAACCGCAGGCCGTAGGTAGACCCCCGGTTTCTTTCGACGCGAAGTAAACCACACGTACCCGGCCGCAATCAACATCGCGGAGACACTCGCCGCGCGCGTAGCCATGCGTTCCGCTCCACCCGTGAACTTCAGCGAAACCTCGCAAGCTCCGCGGCAATCCGGCTCGATCGCCATCTGTCCGATCGCGTCTCCCCAAACCGCGACGCGCCTTCCGTTCGCCGTCGCTTCCCAACCCGGCGCGAACGTCTCCTGCACAGCGATCACTTGCCCCGGTTCGACCGCCGCCTGGATCTTCGCTTCGCTCAAGCTGATCCACTCGAAACTCGCCACCGGATACTGTGGATCCTCGAGCGCCTCCACATAAGCGCGCACCGGCTCAATATCCAATCCGTGAATCGGAACTCTGGCCGGAATCGCCGCGCGCGGTATCACGTGCGCCAGCGATCCGGAACGCGCGGGAACTTCATAGATCGCGTCATCGCCGTCGCGCCAGACCTCTTTCAAAACGCCCTCGAACTTCTTCGGATGCGCGATCGGCTTGTAATACTCCCGCCCGTTCGGACCGGACACCGAAATCGCTTGCGCGCCGAACGTCTTCAGCCAGAACACCGAAAACTCGGCGTCACGATCGCCCGCGTTCTGGCCCGAATAAATCGTATAGACAACGGCACGCAAGAAAGGATTCGGCAGCATCGGATCGTGGCCGCCGTGCATCTGCGGATTGTCGGTGAAGACGTTGTAGAGAAACGAAGTCGATCCCGAGAGGAACGCGCGTTGTCCGTGGCGGTGCTGGTCCATCCATTTCGCGATCTTGTACTCCACTAGTTCGCTCGGCTCGATCCGCCGGATCATCCTCCTCGCGAATCGCGCTGCTTGATAGGTTTGGACAGCCAACGCGGCGCCGGCTACAGCCACCACCGCAACCCGCACCCGAGGCGGAAAGCGATCGAGCAATGCGGAGGCGAAGAACACGAGCGCCAGCAACAACACCATGTCCAACTGCAAGTGGTATCGCGTCGGCTGCACCACCACCGCGGCGCGCCATCCGTACCAGGCGGCCAGAATCGCTAACGGCGCGTAAGCGAGTAGCGAGAAGAACGCGAGGTGCGGCGCGACCTTGAGACGCCGCATCACGAACCACACGGCCGCGTAAACCGCGACAATGATCGCGAGCGCCATCCACGACGCCGACGTATACCGGTAGTCGCCGTCAACGGTAGGCGAGTTGGTTCGAATCGCCTGCAGCAAGCTCGGCGGAAGCCACGGCGAAATCCATAAATATGCCGTTCCGCCAATCGCCGCGATCCAGAAAGCGCCTTTCCACAGCGGACCGGTCCACATCGTCAGCAGCCAAGCAGTCAGCCCGAACACGAGAGCCACGATGCCAAACGCGTTCGTCAGCGCGACCGCCGCCGTCATCAGCCCCGCAAGCACCTTCCACTTCCATCCCGGTTTCGTCAACGCGAACGCGAAACAAAGAAACGTAATTGGCAGCAGCGCCAACGCCACCGTGTGCGGAGCCTCTCCGTAATACGTCAACACCTGCAAGCGGCGAAGATTCCATGCGCCCTGCGAATCCACGCGAATCACGGGAATCGCAAAGGCCGAAAGCGAGAAGCAGGAATAAGCAAGCGCCGCGATCAAGCTCGTGTATAACCTGCGGCTGAAGATCAGCGCCATCCAGAAGAGCGTCAGCGCTCCACTGACGAAGAACGTCGCGCCTACGAGATGAAACGATCGCGCCGGCGAATAACCCGTGAGCTTGTGGACTGCTGCCGACATCCACGGAACCAACTGCGAGTAGGTGTTCTGGATCGGCATCCCGCCGCCCCAAAGTGGCCACCACGGCTCGCCCGGATGCTCGGCGGTGACTCGCGCAATCGCGATGAACGTGCCCTCGTTCGACTCGTGATACGCCGAGTACTCCAGACGGAAGAGTCGCGAAGCGATAACGACGTTAACGACAAGCAGTAGCAGGGAGCACAGCAGGACACGGGATCGATCCATCCGCGATGATTATACCGTCCGACCTAAAATCCACCGAAGCCGCGCAGAAGCAGATCGCCGGCCTCTATCGCCGATACAACCCCGCCCGTCAGGGCGGGGATTCCGCCTCCCCTCAGCACCGAAACCGCGACCGTAAGGAGCGGACTTGGTTCTTGTCACTTGGACGTGAAGGAACCGCGACCATCAGGGAGCGGGCAGCAACCCGCATCCACGGTTGCTCACACGCCAAACGCGTCCCGAAATCGCAACATCACTCGCAGCGTCTTTGGTTGGACACAGCAATCCCAAAGCTCGGAACGAAAACAGAATTAATCCCAACAACACCGAAACATTAAATGCAAAAGAGCCATCAATAACTAACGTGCATTTCTCTCGGGGCCGAACCATCGCCTTGAGCGCATCCGCGCTGATCGCGCTGAACGTCTGGATCGCGTGGCGATTGTTTCATATCGAATACACCATCCACACCGCCGCGCTCGACGGCGTCTACATCGCGATCGCACGCTTCATCCAAACCAACGGACCATTCGCCGGATGGTTTCCGTTCTGGCGCTGCGGAATCCCGTTCGAGCAGGTGTACCAGCCGCTATTCCATATCGCGACCGCGGCGCTCTCCTCACTCTCCGGCGTCTCGGTCGCCTACGCGTATCACGCCGTCGGCGGAGCCGCCTATTCGCTCGGACCCGCAACGGTCTTCTGGATGGTTCTTCAACTCCATCGGAGCATCCCGGTCGCCTTCGTCAGCGGACTCCTCTATTCATTGGTCTCTCCGGCATCGCTGATCGTTCCGGCGATCGCGCTCGACACAGGCGGAGCCTGGTTCGCCCGGCGGCTGCATACAGCGGTCGCCTACTCGGACACGCCTCACATCGCGGGCTTAGCATTGGTTCCGCTCGTCATCGTTTTTGCCGATCGCGCCCGCGTGAACCGGACATTTCTTCCGCTCGCGATCGCTGCGCTGCTCGCTGCGGCGGTGATTCTCACGAACATCCCGGCGACTATCGTTCTCGGCATGGCGATCGCTGCCTATGCGCTCGCATATGCCAAGCGTGAGTATTGGTGGCAGATCGCGTTCGTCCCCGTGGCTGGGGCTGCACTCGCCATCGGAGTCTTCCCTCCGTCGATCATGCATGCAATCACGGCGAATCTGGCGCGCTACGAGCCCGCGAACCGGATGACTGGCGCGCACTTCCTGGGCTTCACCGTCGCCGCGATCATCCTGCCCTGCGCCGCATGGGCGCTTCGGCGGACACGCGTCTCCGCGGTGACGTGCTTCGCCGGCTTCTTCTTTTTCTTGGTGGGCGGAGTGGCGCTCGCCAACTATTGGTTCGGCTGGACGATCCTCGCGCAACCAGGGCGCATGCAGATCGCGATGGAAATGCCGATCGTGATGCTGCTTGCCATCGGCGCAGCGTGGCTCGTCGCGCGCCTGCCTCGACCGCGCCGGGCAAAGGCGCGCGTCGCATTCCTTTTGATAGCCATCATCGCCGGAGCCTTTCAGATCGCCAATCTGCGCCAAGGAGCACGACGCCTGATCCGTCCGATCGATGCGCGCTATTTGAGCGAATACCAGTCGGCGAAATGGATTGAAGCCAACGATCCCTCAGCGCGGGTCTATGCGGGCGGTTCCACGATGTTCTGGCTCAACGCGTTTGCGGACGTGCATCAAGTCACCGGTTGCTGCGAGCAGAGCATTGCGCTGCCCGTCACCCAGATGATGCGTTACGTGATCGGGACCGACGACCACGCGGGCGATCGCGCGTTTCCGGTTTCACTCGCCTGGCTGCAAACATTTGGCGCGAAATATGTGATTGTTCGAGGCCCCCGGAGCACGGACCCCTATTCCTGGGAATGGGCACACCCTGAGAAATTTACCGATCGCCTCCGCGAAGTGACGCGCGAGGGGGGCAACGTCATCTACGAGGTTCCGCAGCCATCAGCGAGTATCGCCCACTCGATCCGGCCCGGAGAAGTGATCTCGACGTATCCGGAAAACGGATTGGACGTTGAGCCGTTCGCCGCCTACATCGCGGGCATCGAAGACCCTGCCCGGCCTATCCTCACAAGCAAGTGGGAGAACGCGGAAACCTTGCGCGTCACCGGAGAGGTCCCTGCCGGCCAACTGATTTCGATCCAGATTCCGTATCACGCCGGATGGATCGCGATTCTGAAGGGTAGGGCGGTTCCCCTTCGGCCGGACGCCGTCGGGTTGATGGTGCTCGATCCCCAGTCGTCGGGACCGCTCGATCTTCGACTCTCCTTTGGAGAGTGGCCGGAACTTATCGTATGCCGGATCGTGAGCATCGCCACCTTGGCTGGGTTGCTTCTGGCGATGGTGTATACGCAACTCCGGATCGGGAGCGTCTTTCGAAGCGCCAGTCCATTAAGAGGTCCAATTCGATCCGAATGAGGCCTCCATCAAGTCCAATTAGATACCCAGAGGCGGCTCCAGGCGACTCCTTCTGGTCGTAGATCCGAGCTTCTCAACATCCAATAACTACACATATATAGAATAACTTAACGACCGTCTGGCTTCGTTTGGCACAGCCCTTTGAGCTGTCGCTGACTTGCTGATGCCAGTGCGTCCATTCCTCAAATTTGGCTTGCAACCGTCCCGCCCAATCCTTTACACTCTGAATTGGTTGAGTTCGTCGGCAATGTTTGAGACCATCCAATTGGATCCCTATTCCGGGACACCGCTCTATCGCCAGCTCTATCAGGCGCTCCGCCAGGGTGTGGAATCGGGTTCGCTCGTTTCCGGAACCAAGCTCCCGGCCACCCGCGAGTTTGCCGCGCAGCTCGGCGTCAACCGCACCACCGTTTCCTCCGCCTACGAATTGCTGGAAGCCGACGGACTCCTGCGCGGCCACGTCGGCCGCGGAACCTTCATCACGTCGCCGTCCGAGGTCGCCGCCTCACGCCCTGCGGCTTCGGCCACCGACACCGACGTAGTCCGCTTCGACACATCCCGGCCCTCCGAGCTGCTGTTTCCAATCGAGGACTTCCGCGCAACTGTCGACGAAGTCGTCCATTCGAGCGAAGCGTCCGCGATACTCCAGCTTGGTTCGACGTTCGGTTACGCCCCGCTTCGCCGCTATCTATTAGAAGAAGCCCGAGCCACCGGCGATGCCGGACCGGACGACGACATCCTGATCACGAACGGATGCCAGCAGGCCTTCGACCTGATCCAGCGTGTCTTCGCCGCGAATGGCGAAACCGTGCTTCTCGAGGATCCGGTCTATGCCGGGCTCCGGACCGTGTTCCAAAAGGGCGGAGCGCGAGTCCTCGGAATTCCAGTCGGCCCCGATGGCATCGACCTTCAGTCTGCCGCCCGATTCATCGAAACCTACACGCCGCGCCTGATCGTCGTGACGCCGACCTTCCAGAATCCGACCGGCGCGACGATGCCGACGAGCGCGCGCGCCAGGCTGGTCGGACTTGCGCGCAAAGCCGGAATCCTCGTCATCGAGAACGATCTATACGCGCCCCTTCGCTACGCAGGTGAGCCTGTTCCGTCGATTAAGAAGACCGCCGCTCAACAGGATCCACCGGCGGACGCGATCCTGCTCCGCAGCTTCTCGAAGATTGCGTTCCCGGGATTGCGCGTCGGCTGGGCAATCGGTCCGCGCCATTTCATCGCGCGTCTGGCGGAGGCGAAGCAATCCAGCGACCTGCATACCGATCAGCTTTCGCAGTCCGTTCTGCTGCGCTTCGCGCAATCGGGGCGGCTCGCCGCGCATCGTCTGAAGGCGCTCACGGCCGGAGCGGAACGTCTCGAAACCACGCTCGCAGCGGCAGCCGAGTTCCTGCCTGCAGGAACCACGGTGACGCGACCCGAAGGCGGAATGAACGTGTGGGTCCGTTTGCCCGAACCGCTCGACGCCGGAGAACTGGCAAGCCGCGCCGACCGCGAAGGCGTCAGTTATCTGCCTGGCAAGTACTTCGCGGTAAGCCGTGTCGAATCGAACGCACTGCGACTGAGTTTTGCGGGCCTGACACCGGATGAGATCCGGCGCGGCCTGCGCGTATTGGGTGAGATCTTCGGAGCCGAACTGGCTCGCGTGCGCTCGACGTGGCGCGACGAGCCGGCAGCGGCCCTGGTGTAAGAACCGCGACCGCGCGGCCGCGAGCAGCAAAGAGCCCCGAGCGTTAGTGAGGGTACAAGGAGCAACCAGATGTTCATGGATGAGCAGTTTCGTTTGAAAGTCGGCCTCGCCGAGATGCTGAAAGGCGGCGTCATCATGGACGTCACCAACGCCGAGCAGGCTCTGATTGCGGAAAAGGCCGGCGCGTGCGCGGTGATGGCGCTGGTCAAAGTCCCGTCGGACATCCGCAAAGAAGGCGGAGTCGCCCGCATGTCGCCGATCTCGAAGATCCGCGAGATCATGGCGACGGTTTCGATTCCGGTGATGGCGAAATGCCGCATCGGTCATTTCATGGAAGCGCGGGTGCTCGAAGCGCTGGGCGTCGACTACATCGACGAATCCGAAGTACTGACACCGGCCGACGAAGAGAACCACGTCGACAAGCGCCACTTCAAAGTTCCGTTCGTCTGCGGTGCGCGCAATCTCGGAGAAGCCCTCCGCCGCATCGGCGAAGGCGCGGCGATGATTCGTACCAAGGGCGAAGCCGGTTCCGGCAACATCGTCGAAGCGGTCCGGCACATGCGAACGATTCAGAAGGAAATGAAGCAGCTCACCGTCCTGCACTCCGATGAGCTGATGGCCGAAGCCAAGCGCCACCAGGCTCCATTCGAACTGATCGAGTACGTAGCCAAGAACGGCAAGCTGCCGGTGCCGAACTTCTCCGCGGGCGGAGTCGCCACCGCTGCCGACGCAGCTCTCGTGATGGCGCTCGGCGCCGAGACGGTGTTTGTTGGGTCCGGCATCTTCAAGTCGTCCGATCCTGAAAAGTTCGCAAAGGCGGTCGTCAAGGCTACGACGTATTGGAAGGATCCAATCAAGGTCCTCGAGGCGAGCGAAGAGCTGCCGGATGGCATGCCGGGTCTCGACATCCGCCAGATGCCCGAAGAGCAGTTGATGGCGACGCGCGGCTGGTAATGAAGACTGTCGGAATCCTCGCCCTCCAGGGCGACTACGAAGCCCACGCCCGCGCCGTTGAACGCGCGGGCGCAAAGCCGCTCGAAGTGCGCACCCAAGCGGACCTCGATGCCTCAGACGGGTTGATTCTGCCAGGCGGCGAATCGACGACGATGCTCAAGATCCTGCACGAGGAAAAGCTCTTCAACGGACTGCGCGCCTACGCGAAGCCAATCTTCGGCACCTGCGCCGGAGCGATTCTGCTCGCCAAAGAAGTCTCGAATCCCGCCCAGGAATCGCTCGCCTTGATGGACATCTCCGTCGAGCGCAACGCCTACGGCCGCCAGCTCGATTCGCGCGTAACGCACATCGACCTCGATGGACAGGATCTCGAAGCGGTCTTCATTCGCGCCCCGATCATTCGCCGCGTAGGCGGTCCGGCGAAGACGCTTGCGAGCTACAATGGCGATCCGGTGCTGGTCGAAGAAGGCCGGTTTCTCGCAGCGACATTCCATCCCGAAATGACGCCGGACGACCGCATTCACCGGCACTTTCTCGCAAAACTGTAACTTCGAGCCCCAAAATGAGCTTAGCGCGACGGCCCGGGGCGTTGTGACGCCCCGGTTTGGCACTAAAACGGAACCAGTTCGTCGAATCCTACGTTAGGCTAAGAGAATCGAAAGGCTATATGAAAACGACCCTTTTACTCGCTATTACTGCCCTCATTGCGTTCGCGGGAACTCCGGTTGCCGGCACCTGGAATGGAACCCTCGAGAACAACGGCAACACCCTGCGGCTAGCGCTCTCCATCGCCGAGGAAGGCGATAAGTTGACGGCGTTCGTCACCAACCTCGACAACAGTCAAAAGATTCCGGTCGAATCCGTGAAGCTCGAAGACTCGAAGATCGAGCTCAACATTCCGGCGCAGCGCGGCGTCTATTCGGGCACGATTGAGGGCGACACGATCAAGGGCAAATGGACTCAGGGCACGAACACGCTCGCGCTCAATTTCACGCGCGGCGCGGCTCAGGCGCCCGCCGCCGCGCCAGAAGCGGTTCAGTTGTCGCCGGCGGAACGCGAGTTTGCGGTGATCTATCTAGACAAGACCCGCAAAGAATTCCTCGACAGCATTCGCGGACTCACGGCCGCGCAGTGGAATTACAAACCGGCAAACGGCGGCTGGTCGGTTGCTGAATGCGCCGAGCATATTGCGACCGCGGAAGACCTGATCTTCGGCAGCGTTACCCAGCGGCTCCTGAAGGCCCCCGTGGACCCGAAGGTGGCTCGCTCCGGCCGCGAGCAGGATCAGAAAATTATCGCCGGCATGACCGACCGCTCGAAGAAGGCCAAGGCGCCGGAGATCCTGGTTCCTTCCGGAAAATATCCGACTCCGGATAGCGTTGTCTCCGCGTTCGGCGAGAAGCGCGATCGCAGCGTCGCATTCGTGAAGACGACCACCGAGGATCTTCGTGGACGCCAGAATCCGAATCCGCAGTTCGGCACGGTGGACGCTTATGAATACATCCTGTTCATGGCCGCCCACTCGTCGCGCCACACCGCCCAGCTGCTCGAAGTGAAAGCGGAGCCGGGGTTCCCGAAGTAAGCCGGCTTATTTCGGCAGCAGCTTCTTCGCGGCTTCGACGTAGGCCTTCGTCTTCGGATTCGACTCGTTCCAGCGAGGCGCGGAGTCGCTCTGCGCGAGGATCCAGACTCCAGCGGCGACGGCGCGGTCGACTCGCGCCATATTTTCGTAATCGATTTTGTCCCAGTGGTCGCCGGGCCGGTGGTAATCCGGAAACTCGTAAGCGATTCCAAGGGTATGGGCCGGGACGCCCGCGTCGGCCAGGGACTGGTTGTCGCTGCGGCTGAAGAACGCGTCCGATCGCTTCTCGTCCTTATAGATATTCACTCCGAGCACCTGGCCCGCTCGGACGAATGCCTTCGGTACGTCAGAGAAATCGAATCCGGTGATCGAGCCGTTGTTCACCTGTGGTCCGTTGGTTGCATCCGTGCGCCCGACCTGCTCGAGGTTCATGTGAGCGACGAGTTTGGCCAGCGGAAAAGGCGAGTGAGTGGAGAACCATCTCGATCCCACTCCGCCAAGTTCTTCCCCGTAGAAGGTCACGAAAATCACGCTGCGCCGCGGCTTCGGATTCATCTGCGCCATGGCGGCGGCGATCTCCATGACGGAAACGGTTCCGCTTCCGTCGTCGTTGGCGCCGTTGTTGATCCGATCGCCATCGCCCGGAGGAAGCATTCCGATGTGATCGTAGTGAGCACTGAGGACCACGGCTGTATCTCGCAGCGCCGGATCGGATCCGCGGACAATGGCGACGACGTTCCGCAATGCGACGTCGACCACTTTCGATTCCGGAACGCTGACGGAAACGGTGAACCCGGTGTCGCCTTCCGGAGCTTCTTTCAACGCGTCGATCAGCTCGGTCTGCTTGGTCGCGAGCAGCGGCGGACTCGCTGGCCGTCCAGCCTCGATCAAAGCGGTGCGAGTAAGCGCGCGAGTTACGTTCGCATCAGCGAGGAGGACAACGGCGGGCTTTAGGCGAGTAACTCCGCTTAGCGATTGAGTGATCGTCGCCATTCCTCCGGACAGCACGAGCGCTTTGCCGGCGACGTCCTCGGTTTTCAATCCCGTCAGATCGCGCCCTCCTTTGAAGACCCTGAGGTTTGCTCCGCGGAAGGCGGCGAGCGATCGCGCCGTGAGGTCGGCGGCGGCGGGCTCGAAGTGTTTGCCGCCGGCGGTAAGGCTCAAAGATGCGCCCTCAGTTGCGGGGAAGATCTGCCTGTATTTCGCGGTCTGAAAGTATCCGTCGTCTCCGAGCGGTTCGAGTCCAGCGCGGCGGTATTGCGAAGCGATGAATTCCGCGGCAAGATCGAGTCCGCGAGACGGGGTGGCGCGGCCTTCGAGGAGGTCCGAAGCGAGGAAGGACAGATTTCCTTTCATCGACTCCGCGGAGATATGTTCGAGCATTTTGTGAACGTGCGGGGGGAGTTCGGCTTTGTCCGCGGCACAGAGCGCGAAGGAGACGAAAAGCAGCAGGAATCGACGCATTGATTTCATCTTCCCATGCGTTGCGGCGCGGCGATTTTGCTGTTCTTTCCGGAATGGGTTAGGTTTGGGGCTCTTTCGTGTTGTTTTGGAAGCTCTTACGGCCCACGGCCAGAGTCGCGAGAATCGCGTCGACATCGAAGACGGCTCCGCCCCAGCTTCCGCCGCTGACGTCCTGGAGGGCGGCCCAAAGCCGAGTGTCATCGGGCAGCGCGGCGTCGGGTTTCAGATTCTCATGCGGAGGGCGAGCGGCGAGGATCGTTGCGGCTTCCGCAGGGGTGAGGCGGACGCCCTGCTCGCCGACGAAATCGATAGTGCCTTCCAGACGGATGCGGTCGATCGTAATTTCGATCAAGTCGCCATCGCGGAGCTTGCCAAGCGGTCCTCCGCTCAGCGCTTCGGGCGAGATGTGGCCGATACAGGCTCCAGTTGAGAATCCGCTGAAGCGCGCGTCGGTGAGGACTGCGACCTGTTTGCCCCAATCGAGATAACGGAGCGCGGCGGTGAGCTGCGAGGTTTCCTCCATGCCCGAGCCCATGGGACCGCGGCCCATCAACACAAGGACGTCGCCGGGGTGGATTTTGCCGTGCTTGATGGCGGCGATTGCACTCGATTCGGTGACGAACACGCGCGCAGGCCCGACCTTCCGATAGACGCCGTCAGCGTCGACGACGGTCGGGTCGATCGCGGTGCTCTTGATGACCGAGCCTTCGGGCGCGAGATTACCGTGAGGAAAACAGACGGTCGACGTTAGTCCGCGGGCTTTGGCGGAATCGGGGCTCATGATGACGTCGTTTGGATCGATTCCGTCGCGCTCGCGTAGAACTGCTCGGAGCTTGGCGCGCCGTTCACTCGATTCCCATTCGTCAAGATCCGTGTCGAGCGTCCGGCCGGAAACGGTTAATGCCTTAAGGTCGAGCAGACCGGCGCGGCGGAGGTGGAGCATGACTTCGGGGACTCCGCCGGCGAGGAAGACCTGAATGGTCGCGAAGAATTTTGGCCCGTTTGGCAGCGCGTCGACAATTCGGGCCACGCTGCGGTTGACGCGCTCCCAATCGCGCGATGTCGGGCGCTTGAGTCCGGCGGCATGCGCAATCGCCGTCAGATGGAGGATGAGGTTCGTGGATCCACCGAACGCGGCGTGAACGACCATCGCGTTCTCAATTGCCTGCGCGGTGACGATCTGTTTCGTCGTGGTTCCGCTTTCAATGAGGCGGAGCGCGGCGGTGCCGGATCGGCGAGCCATATCGAGCCAGATCGCGTGACCGGATGGAGCAAGAGCGGAATGTGTGAGCGAGAGCCCGAGGGCCTCGCCGACCACTTGCGAAGTGGCAGCGGTTCCGAGGAACTGGCAGCCTCCGCCGGCGGTGGCGCACGCGCGGCAGCCCATTTCCGCGGCGTATTCCGCCGTGATCGTGCCGTGTGAGAATCGCGCTCCGATGGTTTGGATGCGGCCCGCGTCCTCGCCCTGTTCGGGAAGCAAAGTAACTCCCCCGGGGATTAGCACTGTCGGCAGATCACGCTGTGCCGCGAGTGCCATCATCATGGCAGGGAGGCCTTTGTCGCAGGTCGCGACTCCGATGACGGCGCTCCTGGTCGGCAAGGACCGGATGAGGCGGCGGAAGATCTGGGCGGCGTCATTGCGGTAGGGCAGGGAATCGAACATGCCGGTCGTCCCTTGAGTCCGGCCGTCGCATGGATCGGTGCAGGCTCCGGCGAAGGGGACGGCGCCTGCGGACTTCAGTTCCCCTGCAGCGGCTTCGACGAGCAGGCCGACCTCCCAGTGTCCGGTGTGATAGCCAAGGGCAACGGGCGTTCCGTCGGGGCGCCGGACGCCGCCGTGCGTCGACAGGATCAGAACTTCCGGGCCCGTGAGCGAAGCCGGGTCCCATCCCATTCCGGCGTTCTGGCTGAGGCCGAACAGGTCGCCGGAGGGCCGGTTCAGGAGCATTTCGGCCGTAATTGGCAGAGATCCGGAGGGTCCGGCCGCACGGGTCGAGATATCGTAGAGGTCAGTGGTCGCAGGGGGCTTGCGGTCCGGCATCAGACCTCTATGATAGGAGTAGCGAGGAGCTAACTATGGACCGATTTTCCTGGGAATCCGTAACCGCCCTGTTGTCAGGCGCGATCGTGATGGTGATTGGCGCCGTGATTTTGTTTGCGGTTCCGAACCCCGCGCCGGATCAATGGCTGGTGTTTCGGGTGATTCTCGGAGTCGGCGCGGCGGGTTTAGGCGCCTCGAGTATCGGACTTATCTTCCGGCAGTCCACGGCTCCGGTCCGCATTCTAGGCGCGGTGGCGCTGTTTGCTTTCGTATGGTTCTTCAATAGCGAAATCGTTTCGAAGTTCGTTCCAGTTTCTGCTTCGTCCGAGACGATTTCCGCGGCCTCCATTCAGCCGGCGGGCCCGGCCGGCGAAGAGCAGAAAGCGATCGCTGCGATAGCTCCACAAATCGAAGGGCTGATTCAGTAGCTCGTTTTCGAGCTGCCTGCGGCAGCTATTTCGTGGTGACGCCCGAGCCGGTTTGACGGAGGTCAGTGGTCAACTGCTTCGCGATCTTGTCGGCGACATCGGCGCTCGCGGATCGAAATTTTCCTCCTTGCGATTCCTGCGTCGTCGACCAGATGACGTCGCCATCCTTGTTCACGAACCGGACCGTGGCGAAAGCCTCGTGCCTGCGTTCCTTGATGTTCGAAGACTCGTGTTCGCCGATCGTGACTCCGGCGTAGCGGGCTCGGTCGCCGGAGTCGCGGCTTTGGGCTTTCGACGTCGTTCCGACGCCGGTGCTGGCGGCAATACGGGCGGTGATGTTGTCCGATGACTGGAACTGATCGGTGTAGATCAGGTCCTCGGCGCCCCCGCGGAGGATCGCATCGGCTTTCTCTTCGTTTTCCGTGAGAATGAACAGGCGCGTCGCTTGGAGGCTGGTGATGATCAGCTCACGAAGCTGGGCGGCGGTTTCGCCTCCTGTGAGGCGTGCGACGTAGACGCGCTTGATCTGCGCGAGTTCGCGGGCGAGCGGGGTCGGGGGATCGGCAGCGTGAGCGGTCAGCGCGAGGGCAGCCAGGGTGGCGATTCGAAACAGCATCAGACTCTCCTTCTTGGCCTTGTCATCGTTCGATCTTCTTCATTCGAGCCTTGATGCAGATCCCCGCCCTCACGGGCGGGGCTATATCGGGGCTGTATCCAGCACTAATATGGTCTAGCCTTTTCCTGCCTTTCTGGCTTCTTCATCCTGAAATTGGATTTTCAGGCCGGTCCGGGCCTCCAGGCTGACTAGGAGCGACCGAATCGCGGATTTGTCGACACGAAACACAAGCGCCTGTTGATGGCCGTCTTCGTCCTTGTAGCCTACCGTCAGGAAGTGCGCTCTTTTCTTCGACAGGATCAGCAACGGTGAGATCAGGGCCGCGCTCAGGTATCTGCGATCGACCTTTTGTCCGTATTCGACGAGGTTGATTTGGTCGTAGGCGATGCGGACGCTGGCCTTTTGCGAATAAAAGACAAAGAAGCGCTGGTCGGTCGCTTCGACCCTTCCGCCGCTGCCCTCTTTCAGGCCGGATGCGGTTCCGCCGACGTATTCCGCGTGGCCTGCAAACGCAGCGACGACAGCCAGAAACAAGAAGACCGGGACCTTCATGTCCTACAGGTGCCGCGCGCTCCCGTTTGCTCTCTATCGGAATATGCTGACGGCGGAATAGGATCCGGTTAAGTGCGGCGGCCTAAGCCAAGTGCGCCTTTATCGGTTCTGAGCGCATCTAAAGTCGTAGGATTGAGTGCGATGCTGGGGTTGGTCAAAAGCATGTTTGGCATGGATTCTTCAAAGACACAGAAGGGCGGGCTGCCGCCGCGTCCCGAGGAAGCGCCCGAAGGCGTGATCATTTCTCCGGATACGCGGCGGGCGAATCGCATTCCGGCGGGTCAGTCGCGGACACTGAAATGGCCAGTGCTCGATGCGTCTGGCGCTCCGCAGATCGACATGGCGGCGTGGAGATTCTCGCTCGAAGGCCTAGTCGCGAATCCGGTTTCTTGGAACTGGGATGAGTTCCAGAAACTGCCGCGCGTGAAGGTCTTTTCGGACTTTCATTGTGTGACGCGATGGTCGCGGCTCGGCAACGTGTGGGAAGGCGTGTCGACGCGCGCGTTGGTTGAAGGTGCGGGCGGACTGTTGCCGAACGCCCACTATGTTCTGGCCCACGGCTACGATTTCGGATGGACTACGAACCTTCCGCTCGAGGATTTCCTTGCCGAGGACGCGCTGGTGGCAATCCTGCATGACGGCGAGCCGATCACGACGGAACACGGCGGTCCGGCGAGGCTGATCGTTCCGCAGTTGTACGCCTGGAAGAGCGCGAAGTGGGTTGCCGGAATCGAATTCCTTGAAAAAGACAAAGCCGGATTCTGGGAGCGCAACGGTTATCACATGCACGGCGATCCGTGGAAGGAAGAACGGTTCGGGTATTAGCGCCGTGAGCAACGAAACTGCTGTCGCTGAAAACTCCGTCCGCTGGCTGGGGCACAGCACAGTACTCGTGCGCTGGAACGGCCTGACGATCATTACTGATCCTGTCCTCGGCGACCGATGCGGAGCCGCGCTCGGCCCGGTGCAGGTTGGTCCAAAACGGTTGACGGCGCCCGCGTTGCGGGCGCGCGAGCTTCCGGCGATTGATCTGGTGCTGCTGTCGCACGCGCATTTCGATCATCTCGATACGCCGACATTGGGCAAACTGCAAAGCAAGAAGACCGAGGTGATTACGGCGCGTTCCACGTCCGACATCCTGAGTGCCGGGAAGTGGAAGAAAGTCACGGAACTGGGCTGGGGCGAGGAGGCGCGCGTTGACGGTCTGACGGTGCGGGCGCTGCGGGTCCGGCATTGGGGCGCGCGTTGGCAAACGGACCGGCATCGCGGTTACAACGGCTACGTTCTTGAAATGCACGGCCGGCGGATTCTGTTTGGCGGCGATACGGCGAATACGGATCTGTTCCGCGAGGCGCGGTCGATGGGGCCGATCGATCTCGGGATCATGCCGATCGGCGCGTACAATCCGTGGATCCAGGCGCATTGCACCCCGGAGCAGGCCGTCCGGATGGCGACCGATGCCGGTGCGGACCGCATCCTGCCGGTGCATCACAAGACGTTTCGTTTGAGCGCGGAGCCGTTCGATGAGCCGATCGAGCGCTTGCGGGAGAGCGCTCGCGATCGGGCGGTTGGCGGCGAGATTGGCGATTCGGCACGGCTGGTTTAAGCCTCTTTGTGTGAGCGATAGAGCGTGGTTCTATCGCTCATTTCTGCCGTGATTTTGAGCGATAGATAAGAGTTCTATCGCTCATGATATGCTACGATATGAGCGATAGAATTGGCCTATCGCTCATGCGCTGGAACTGGGAAAAACCGGACTGGCCGCACTTTCGCTGGGACGCGACTCGGCTGGCGAAAGCCGAGGAGCGGTTCCGGCAGGAATCCGGCGTGTTCATTGGCTCGGTGAAACACCTTGAATCCGATGAGCGCCAGCAACTTACGCTGGCTGCGATGAGTACGGAAGCGCTGACCACGTCAGAAATCGAAGGCGAGATTCTCGATCGGGCAAGCGTGCAGTCGTCGATTCAGCGGCAGCTGGGTTTGGCTACCGATCATCGCCGCGCGCGGGCAGCGGAGCAGGGAATTGCGGAATTGACCGTCGACGTGTATCGGCGGTTCGCCGATCCGCTTTCGGACGAGGTGCTCTTCGGCTGGCACGGCATGCTGATGCAGGGGCGCCGCGATCTCCGCAACGTGGGCCGGTATCGGAGTGATTCCGAGCCCATGCAGGTGGTTTCGGGTCCAATTCATGCGCCGAAAGTTCATTTCGAGGCGCCGCCGTCGAAGGCAGTGTCCAGAGAAATGAAGACATTCTTCAAATGGTTCAACAGGTCGGCGTCTGGCGAACCTGCGATAACAAGGGCTGGAATCGCGCATTTGTACTTCATCTCGATTCACCCGTTTGAAGACGGAAACGGCCGCCTCGGACGCGCGATCGCAGAGAAAGCGCTCGCGCAGAGCCTCGGTCAGCCGACCTTGATCGCGCTGGCGGCGACGATCCTGGCAAAGCGGAGCGAGTATTACAAAGAACTCGAGGCAGCCAACAAAAAGAACGAAATTACAGCGTGGCTACTGTGGTTCGCCGGAGTGGTGATCGAAGGGCAGCGCCGGACCATCGCAAATGTCGAGTTTTTGATCGAGAAAACGCGCCTCCTCGACCGGATGCGCGGGCAATTGAACCAGCGACAGCAGAAAGCGCTCCTCCGTATGCTGCGCGAAGGCCCGGAAGGATTCAAAGGCGGGCTCAGCGCTGGCAACTACGCGACAATCACGGGCGCGTCGCCGGCGACGGCGACGCGCGACTTGACTGACCTGGTCGCGAAGGGAGCGCTGACGAAAACAGGCGAGCAACGGCACACGCGGTATCGGGTGGCGATTCCGGCGCGGCCGATTCTAACGGCGACGCCGTAGGGGGCGCGTCAGCTCTATGCGATCCATTGTCCTTGCGCCCGTGGGGTACGCGAACGCCTAAATACGGACTGCTTGCACCGCTTCGCCGGGTCGGATTGCGGACGCGTTGCTTTCTGGCATGTACGTCGCGTCGAGCTTTGCCAGGTAAAAGAACGGCAGATCGCCGAAATCGGCAGTGTTCGGAGTGGGTTGGTAGACGATGACGGCAAGGCCGACAACCGTGGCTCCATAGGATTCGACGAGCGTCTTGAGCTCCATCAGGTTGCGGCCAGAGCGAAGAATGTCGTCGACAAGGAGGACCTTCTCGCTCTTCTTAACTTCAAGGAACTGGCGGAATTGCTGAGGCTCGCCTGGCTTTTCGCGCTCCGCCCAATACACACGGGCGGCGCGGAGCGCCTCGCAGACCCCATAGGCGACAGGCAGTCCGCCGGTCGCGGGAGCGACGATCGAAAGCTCCGGAATCATCGCGCGAATCTCGGTGTTGGCACGCAGCAGACGGCTGAGTCCGACGCTTAGAATCTTTGCATGTTCGTAATGCCGCATCGTGACAGGCACCTGCAGATACTTGTCAACGTGCAGGCCGTCCGGGTAAACGAAGTGGCCGTCACGCAGGCCACCGGTCGAGCGCAACAGGGCGACGACCTCTTCTTGAGTAGGGACCAGATTCATACAATCAGTGCGCACCCCGGCCAGTGATGACGCTAGGGATCGTCCGCAGAATGATGCGCCAGTCGAGTCCGAGCGACCACTGATCGATGTACTGCATATCCATTTTCATCCAGGTTTCAAAATCGATCGCATCGCGGCCGGAAATCGCCCACAAACACGTCAATCCTGGACGCATGCGGAGTCTCCGGCGCTGCCACCGTTTATATTGTTCCACTTCCTCGGGGACGGCGGGGCGTGGTCCGACAAGTGACATGTCGCCCTTGAGGACGTTCCAGAGCTGCGGCCACTCGTCGATCGAGAACTTGCGGAGCCATTTGCCAACCGGCGTGAGCCTTGGGTCATCCGCGATCTTGAATACGATCTCTCGCTCGTTGTGCTCGGCGAGGCCGGCTTTCAATGCTTCCGCACCGTCGCACATCGACCGGAACTTGTAGAAGACGAATCGGCGGCCATTCAGTCCGCAGCGAACCTGCTTGAAGACGGCGGGTCCGCTTGAGGTAAACCGAACCAGGGCTCCGATCAGGACGAGAAAGGGCGAGAGGATGACAAGCGCTACGATCGAAATCGCGACGTCCAGGATGCGCTTGACGAGCAAGCGAATCTCGTCGTGCGGCGTTGCCGAGAACGTGAGCAGCGGCGCGTCGCCGAGGCGGTCGAGGTATACGCGCGAGTTCACGTGCGGGAAGAAATCGACGGCAACCCGGGTACGGACGCCTTCTTCATCGCAGAGCAGAAAGACTTCTTCCATCTCGGCGAGGCGGCGCGAATCGACGGCGAAGAGGATCTCGTCGATCACGCGCCCTTTGAGTAGATCCGGGATTTCGCTGAGCGAGTGAATTGGATAACGCGACGCGAGCTCCTGCTCCGCCATGCTGCCGGTTTCCGATCCATCGGCGACAAAGCCGGCGACGCGCACTCCGTATGCGGCGGCGTCTTCCAGTTGGCCTGCGACTTTCAGCGCGCTTTCGCCGAGTCCGACGATCAGCACGTAATGCGGTTGCGCGAATCCACGGCGCACCATCGCGGCAAGCCGTGGAGCTTGTAAGCGACCGATCGAAATGAACGCCCACGCGTACATCCCGAAGAAAGCAACAAAGGGCCGCGACAGGTCTAGCCGCAGGACATATTGCAGCATGACCATTGCCGCCGTGAGCGCGACGGCCTGGCGAAGCGTATCGCGCAACACGACCAGGGGATGCGCGACCTCGAGCCGCTCGTAGATCTGCCACCAGAATCCCGTCGTGATCCAGATGACGGCGCCCCAACTCAACAGCAGTGCGCGTACTTCCGGGAATAGATAGAACGACCGCTCCAGAACCTCGAGATGGCGGCGCGTTTCATAAGCCGCCAAAAAGGCGAGCGCCGTCAGAAAGAGGTCGGTCAGAGCGAACAGAATGCGGGTTCGGCGATGGTGCCTTAAAAACACGGAGGGGCTAAAGCGTTTCCGTTTGCCAGCATAGCGCGTTCCGCTCAGACTTTGCTCCGGATCAGTCGTCGCTATCGAAAATCCCGGTCAGGCTGCTGAATCCCTTGTGCTCATCGCCGCCGCTGCGCTGCGGCGCCAGTTCACGGCGCATTTTCTGCAGCGTCATGCTCTGGATCGTGACGTGGCCGGGCCCCGTAAGCGTAGCCAGGAATAATCCTTCGCCACCAAAGATCGCGGATTTGATTCCGCCGACGAACTGGATGTCGTACTGGACGCTTTCATCGAAAGCGACGATGCAGCCGGTTTCGACCTGCAGCATTTCGCCGGGCGCGAGATCGAAGTCGATGAAGTCGCCGCCGGCGTGGATGAAGACGACTCCCGGTCCGGTGAGCTTTTCGAGGATAAAGCCTTCTCCACCGAAGAATCCAGCACCGAGCTTCTTCACGAAAGCAATGTTCAGTTGGGCCGTGGTTTCCGCGAACAGGAAGCTGTCGCGCTGAACCAGAACGCTCCGGCCCGGCTGGAGATGGAAGGGCTGGATTTTTCCGGGATAGCTTCCGGCGAATCCGATCTGGCCCGGCGTGCTCGCGCGGAAGTAGGTGAGGAAAAGGGATTCGCCCATCAGCGTTCTCTTGAAGGCTCCCCAGATCTTCTCGCCGAGAGTTTCTCCGCTCATGCGGGTTTCCCAGACAACGTTCGGCGTCTTGTAGACCATCTTGCCGGCTTCAGCGTAGAGTTCCTGGCCGGCCTGCAGTCGGATCCGGGCGACCTGCAGATTCTCGCCGTGAATCGTGTAGTCGAGTGGCGCCGCGACCGGAACGACCGGGCCTGGCGAAACGCCTCCGACGGAAGCGCCACAGTTTGGGCAGAAACGAGTGTCCGCGGGCAGAGCTGCGCCGCATTTTGTGCAATAGTGCATGATCCTAGTAAACCTTTCTACAGGTTGATGAGCCTTTCGCGCAACGCGCGGCTCGCGGCCAACGTTACACTGATTGTTGCCATTCGCACATCTTGTGGGTTGAGGGTTTCCGGATTGAATCTATCGGGTTCCGTCTCGGGGATGGTGTGTCTTCGACTGTGCCTCTGCGCTTTGTGCCTTGTAGTGTGCCTTCGTTTTGAGTCTTCGTTATGAATCAACGTAGTTTGCGGGTTGCTTGTTCCATAGTGCTGCTGGTTGGCATGGGCGTTTCCGCCAGGCAGCTCGACCAGGTGTGCGGAACGCGCATTTCAGGATCTCGCGAAGAGGTTTTCCTTCATCAGCGGCACGCGGAAGGCCGCCAACGGAGCCGGACCACGATGAGCAAAGCGGCGGCGGCCGCGAATCCCGATCGGACGACGACGTCCGTCTCCGGAGACATTATCCTGATGGACGATCAGGGCGGCACAGTCGGTCAGCGCAATCCGTTCAGCCTCGACAATCGGACCGTCACTTTTCAACCGGTAGCCGCGAACGCCGCGCGCTACACGTTTACCACCTCGGCGGATTCGTATGACGGTGCGGCGGCGGCCGCGAGTGCGGCTCTTCCTCTCGGCGACGACGACACTGCGGTAGTGAACATACCGTTCTCGTTCCCATTCTTCGGAAAGTCGTATTCGCAGATTTATGTGAATTCCGACGGAAACGTTACGTTCGGCAGCGGTGACGCATCCGCGTCCGATCGCGGATTTGGAAGATTCGTTTCCGACCGGCCTCGTGTCGCGGCGCTGTTCAACGACCTAGATCCTACGAACGGGACGGCTCCCGCGGGCATCCGGGTTTTGGTCGAGGCAACGCGTGTCGTCGTTACATGGGTGTCGGTGCCGGAGTATTCCGATTTCGGCATCGGTCCGGGACAAACGTTTCAGCTTCGTTTGTTCGCGGGAGGCCACATCGAAATGGCCTATCACGGTGTTAGCGTGCTCGACGCCGTTGTGGGAATCTCGCCGGGGAATCTTCAGACTCCGGCGTCGCTCGTTACGATCGCGAGCGGAAGCCTCACCGAGTTTTCGGGTGCTGTCGGCGAGAGATTCTCCGGGTCCCCGTCGATCGATATCGTCACCGTCGCGCAGCGTTTTTACGAAGCGCAGCAAGACGCATTCGATTATTTGGTGATTTACAACACGATGGGCATTTCGCCGGTCCTCGGCGCCGTCGCGCAAGAGACGACGGTTCGGAACGATCGTTCCGGCTATGGCGATACGCTAGTCGCGGACGGACCGCTTTACGGATCGAATCGCCGTCTGCAAGCCGTGTTGAACATGGGCTACACGGCGCAATATCCGCTCGATCCGAACGCGGCGGTTCCTGCCCGCGGGACGACCGGCGATACATCGCTGTCGGTTCTGGGGCACGAAGCTGGACATCTGTTTCTAGCTTTCGTGTCGGTCAAGGATCCGGCCGATCCTAAGGGGCTGCCGATGCTCGGGCGCGGCAACGTGCATTGGAGCTTCTTCTATAATTCCGAGGCGTCGCTACTTGAGGGGAATCGGATTGTCGATTTCGCTCCCGCATCGCCGCAGTTTGCAACCACTGGAACCACTCAGCAGTATTCACCAATGGACCAATATCTGATGGGTTTCCGAGCACCGGAAGAAGTTCCGGACTCGTTTTATATCGCGGATCCCAGCCTGGCAGGCGGCAATTCGCGCGCTCCCCAATTTGGCCTATCGTTCGAAGGAACCAAGCGATTCGCGCGAACGAAGGATGTTATCGCTGTCGCCGGACGCCGGACTCCGGATTCGACGGTCGCCCAGCGTCATTTCCGATTCGCATTCGTGATCCTGTATCCGAAGGGCACGCCGCCGACAGCTGAGCAGATCGCGCAGATCGACAAGTATCGAACCGCGTTCCCGGACTACTACGCGAGGGTTTCAGGAAATCGCGCGACGGCGGAGACGACGCTGCGGCGGGCGGTTCAATTTAACGGACGTCCGGCGCTGGGCATTGTCCAGAATCAGCCGTCGAAAGCAGTTTTGAGTCTGGCGTCGGCCGCGGAAAAGGATCTGATCTTCGCGGTGCAGACGCCGGCGAAAGTCGTCAGTGCTCCGGCGTTTGTGACGATGCCCGCGGGCGAATCGCAAGTGGCGTTCGATATCCAAGGAGCGAAAGAGGGCGTCGAGGAGATGCTAGTGGTTCCGAACGACGCACGTTACGAGACAGTGCATGCGCGCGTCAACGTCGTATCGTTCTCCTTCTTCCTGAAACCCGTGATCGTATCGGGCGACCAACAGACGAATAGCGCTCCCTACGCGATGCCGCAGCCCGTGATCCTGAAGGTCGCTGACATCAACAAGGTTCCATATCCAGGAGTCAAGGTCACGGCGACGGCATCGAGCGGCGGGATGGTTGAGCCGTCGACAGGTGCGACGTCCGATGAAAATGGCCTGGTGCGGTTCACGTGGGTTCCAACGCCGGGGCCGGGGAATCAATTGACGGTGATGATCGATGGAGTTCAAGGTACCGAGACGGTGGTAACGGCGCTTACCACGCCCGTGATCTCGGACGGCGGCGTGGTGAATGCGGCGTCGTTCACGCCCGGCCTCGCGCCCGCGACGTTCGCCGCCGTTTTCGGAGCGAGCCTCGCGGGGGGAATGACGGATGTGGCGAGCGCTCCGTTCCCTACATCGCTCGATGGCGTTCAGGTAACGGTGAATGGCAATTCCGCTCCGATTGTTTCGGTCTTCGATCGGCAGATCAATTTTGTGATTCCGCCGGACGCACCGATCGGTCCGGTGGATATCGGCGTCACAACTCCCCTGGGTGCCTCCGCTACCACGAGGGTGTTGTTGAGTGCGTCCGCTCCGGCGATCTTCTTCGGAGCGGACAATCTAGGCGCGGTGCGCATCGCAGGTACGGCGAATACGACGGCGGATCAGCCCGCGCTTGCCGGAGATTACCTCGAGATCTACGGAACCGGGTTGAATGGAGCCACTCCCGAAGTCACGATTGGAGGAATTCCAGCGACGGTGTCTTACTCGGGCGCGTTCGCGCTTGGCGTCGGTTTCGATCAGATCAATGTCCAGGTTCCGGATGGTGTTGCTTCGGGCGATCAGCCGTTGGTGATGAAGATCGGAAGCGTTGCCAGCAATTCCGTCATCGTCAAGATCCAGTGAGCCGGATCGCGGCCGGCTTCTCGCGTATCTGGATATGAGACTACTTATCCAGACGATTTGCGTTGGCGTTGCTGCCATGATGACCGCCGGTGCTGCCCACTCGCCCGACCTCGTGGGCCGCTGGTCAACGAGCCGGATTTCTTCTATCCAGTATCGCGAGAGGGCCACCGGAATCTCGGCGCCTACAAGCGGAACCACCTTCGCCTACGAGTTCCGCCCCGACGGATCATATTCGTTTACAGGACTGATGCAATCGACCTCGTATAACTGCACGATGGCGACATTTTCGAATGAAACCGGAACTTACGAAGTCCAGGGCGACGTCGTTGCGCTGCGTCCGGAAAAGAATCCCTACAAAATGACCAACTCCTGCGCGCCCTCGGGCAATCGAGAGGCTCCGGGAAAGTTGATCAATCGTTCGTACCGCGTCCGCTTCACGGCCGATAACGCCGGCCGGAAGATTGAGTTGATCTCGATGGCGGACGGCGGGTCGACGGTGATGAAGCAGGACCGGTAAGCTACTTCTTCGCAGGGGCGTTCGCAGCGAGGGCCTGCGACGCGAAGGTCAGGTACTGATCCCAATCGTAGATATTGACGCCGTGCTTGCCGTTGCGGATATGATAGCCGACCGACTGGGTTCTTACCGGATGATCGACGGCGGGCATCCTGTCGGAATCGAGAGCGTGTTTGCCGAGCAAGCGGAACACCGGACCGGCCGCGACGAGCGACGTGAACTCGCCCTTCGGGTCGGCCCACAGATCTTCCTCCGCACTCGAGACGTAGAGCGGCCGCGGCGCGATCAAAGAGAGCAGCATGTGCTGATCCATCGGCATCGTGTCTTCCCGGTTGTTGTAGTTGCTGTAGTTCTTTGCGAACCAGTGGGGGAAGCGGTTGTTTAAGTCCTCGACCTGTTCTCCAAATTTGCGGCGGCTGATTGCGGCGCCGCCTTCGCCGGAAACGGATGAGATCACGACAGCGAACCGCGTGTCCTGCGCTCCGGCCCACAGCGCTGTTTTGCCCAGGCGCGACATGCCCATCAGCACGACCCGCTTCGCATCGATCGCTTTCTCAGTTTCGAGATAGTCGAGTGCACGGCTGAGGCCCCAAGCCCAGGCGCCGATCGCTCCCCAGCCGTCTGCGCCGGGAGGCGAAAATAGCGCGCGGACGCCGTACTGCATGCCGCCATTGAAGTCCGGTTCTACGTCGCCATAGTAGAAGGTAGCGAGCCCGAAGCCGCGATCGAGAGTCTGATCCAGGTTCCACGAAGCGGCTCCGGCACCGCGGGATTCGGGCTTGGCTGGCTGCTTCGCCCAAGCTTTAGTCTGCGGATCCTGAGTCCAGGGATCGCCCAGAAGAATCCCAGGGTCGCCGTGAACAGCCTGATTAGGCGCGAAGCCGGGAACGAGGAAAATCGGAGTGGGTTTTGCCGTGGCGTTCGGCGTGTAGATCAGCAGATCCAGTTTGGGTTCGGGCGTAGTCTGGGAGAAAAAGATTCGGACCTGTTTGCGCGTTGCTTTGCCCCCGAGGGCTTTCCCGTCGATCTCTCGGACCTCGTAGCGAAGCTTAGGTGTCCCGCCGAGCGACTTGCCGTACATATTGGTTTCGAAGATCCGGAGAATCTCCGGACGACGAACGCGGTTCCACGTCGCGGCGTCCTTGACCGGCTTTCCGCTTTCGAGCACGAGCGGATCCGGAAGGACGTAAGCAGGCACCTTCGCCTCGTCGTAGTTCACATTCTGCCGAGATTGTGCTGCAGCGGCTAAAACAATTGTGAAGAAGATCGTCTCACGCATTTGTGAGACATGGTAACCAATCGACTCTCGTGTCTGGGGCGAATGAGCTGCAGTTTTCAGGTCTGATCGACGCCAGTGTTGTAGGCTCAGATACCGACCATGCAAACGTTCTTCCAGGACCTGCGATTCGCGGTGCGGACGCTCCGCACCAATCTGGGATTTTCGGCGGTTGCAATCCTGTCGCTCGCGATCGGAATCGGCGCGAACGCCAGTATTTTCAGCGTCGCGAACGCGCTGCTGCTCCGCCCTCTCCCGTACGCGGACGCGGATCGCCTGGCGATCCTGTGGAATCGGTCACCGGGTTTGAATATCCAGCAGGACTGGTTTTCTACCGCGCAATATTTCGACATCAGGAATGGACACTCAGGCCTTGAGCAGGTCGCGATCGCGTACGGTGGAAACAGCAACCTCACGGGAGACGGCGAACCGGAGCGTGTTGGCACGCTTCGAGTCTCATCGAACCTACTTCCGATGTTGGGAGTGAAGGCGGGTGCGGGGCGCTTGTTTGTTCCGGAAGAGGACCAGCAAGGTCGGCCGGGTACCGCATTGCTGAGCCACGGGATGTGGGTCCGCAGGTATGGCGCGGATCCGAAGAAGATCGGCAAGCCGATCTTCTTAAACCAGCAGGCCTATGAAGTGGTCGGCATCCTCCCGCGAACATTCTCACTTCCGCTCGAAGTGCTGCCTACATTGGGTGGCGCGGAGCAGGCCGACATCGTACTGCCGCTTCCCCTGCGTCCGAACCAGATAACGGATCGCGGCCACGAGGATTTCAACATCGTCGGCAAGCTGAAGCGCGGCGTCTCCGTCGCGCAGGCGCAGGCTGAAATGGACACGATCACAGCGCGCTTGCAGCGCGATCATCCGGAAGATTATCCGCCGAACGGGGGATTGACGTTCAGCATTGTCCGGCTGCAGGAGCAAGTCGTCGGCGACGCGAAGACGGCGCTGTTTGTGCTGCTGGGTTCCGTCGGGTGCGTTCTGTTGATCGCGTGTGCGAATGTCGCCAACCTGGTTCTCTCTCGCGCAGTCGCACGCAAGAAAGAAATCGCGGTCCGCGCGGCGCTTGGCGCGAGCCGTAAGCGTATCGTTCAGCAGCTTCTGACGGAGAGCATTCTGCTGGCATTGTGCGGCGGTTTATTGGGCACGCTTCTGGCGCTCCTCAGCATACAGTGGATTCACGCGATGGGACCGAGAAGCGTTCCGCGCATCGAATCAATCGGAGTCGATTGGCTCGCGCTGCTCTTCACATTTTCCTTGTCGCTCGCGAGCGGTGTGCTGTTCGGGCTGGCTCCGGCGCTACGCGTCTCGCGAGCGGATCTGCACGAGACGTTGAAAGAGGGAGGCAGAGGTTCTGGAACTGGGTCCGTTTGGGGGCGGGGCAATGGGATGCGGCGACTGTTGGTGATCGCGGAACTCGCCCTGTCGGTCGTGCTGCTGATCGGAGCAGGCTTATTGATCCGCAGCTTCGCGCGTCTTCAGGATGTGCCTATGGGCTTCAATCCGAAGAACCTGCTGACGCTCGGCGTGACGATGACCGGACGAAAGTACGCCGATCCGCAAGTCGTGCTGAGCTCGTATCGCGATCTATGGCAGAGAATCGAGCGGTTGCCCGGCGTGACAGCCGCGGGCGGATCGACGTCGCTGCCGCTCACGCAGGCGTTTGCCTGGGGGCCGATTACGGTCGAGGGCCGAGTGCCGCCCGCTGGCGAAAAGTTTCTGAATGTCGACATGCGCACGATCAGCGGACACTACTTCGAAGCGATGGAGATTCCGCTGCGGAAGGGCAGACTCTTCGACGATCGTGACGTCGCATCGAACCCCAAGGTAGTCATCATTGACGAGCACATGGCACAGGAGCTCTGGCCGAATCAGGATCCGATCGGCAAGCGCATCCGCAACGGTGGCCTGACCGCGACCGCGCCATGGGAGGTTGTAATCGGCGTCGTGGGGCGCGTAAAGCAATACACGCTCGATGAGGATTCCCGAATTGCGCTGTACCGTCCGCAGACGCAGTCGGTGTCGCGCGGTCTTTCGATCGTGGTGAGGAGCCGGGTGGACGCGGGCCAATTGACGGCAGCCGTCAAGAATGAGATCAAGGCCATCGATCCGGATTTGCCGACATATTTGGTGCGCACCATGTCCGATCGGGTTGATGAATCGTTGGCGCGGCGCCGCTTTTCGATGACCCTACTGAGCCTCTTTGCTGGACTCGCCTTGGCACTGGCGGCGATTGGAGTATACGGCGTGATGGCATACCTCGTAACGCAAGGGACACGCGAGATAGGCATCCACATGGCGCTCGGCGCCACGCAAAGTGGAATTCTCGGGCTGATTCTGAAGCAGGGAATGTCGCTAGCGATTGCCGGCGTGCTGCTCGGACTTTTCGGGGCGTTCGCGCTCACGCGTTTCCTGGCAAGCATGCTGTTCGGCATCGGTGAGCGAGACGCATGGACGTATGTCTCCATCGCCGGACTTCTCGCTCTGATCGCATTCATCGCGAGCTACGTGCCTGCGCGCCGCGCGGCGCGAATCGATCCGATGGTGTCGCTTCGCAGCGAATAGATCAACCGACATACCCGCCCCGTGAGGTGACTGTTTGAAACTGCTGTTGAATGCACTATCGCGCGAAATCGAGATAGCCGCGGCGCGGATCGGTGCTGATCAGCTTCACACGGAGTTGATCGCCGACATCGACGCCTTCGGGGTGAACCAAGATTCCTTCCGCTGGCGGATTCACGATACGAACGAAGGTTCCTTTCGGTGTCACTCCGGTTACGATCGCGTTGAACGCTTCTCCAATTCGAGGAGCCAGAGCGACGGCCGCAATCCGCTTCTGCATCGCGCGCTCGACCTTGCGGGCGGCGTCTTCCTTCAGCGTACAGTTCCGCGCGATCTTGTCCAACTCGCTATCCGGGTAGGGGCACGCGGCGTGCGCGAGCACCGCTTTGATGAGGCGCTGCGTGACCAGATCCGCGAAGCGGCGGTTCGGCGCGGTCGAATGCAAGTAGTTTTGGGAAGCGAGGGCGAAATGGCCGGGATCGGTTTCGCCAGGCTTCACGGTAACGTATTCTCCGGGGCCCATCAGCTTGACGACGGCGAGCGAGACGTCCGCGTAGTGAGCCGGGTCCGCATCTTTACGGCGCTTCAGAAACGCGTTGAGCGCGGCGGAATCCGGTTCCGGCGGAAGATGGTCGTGATAACGCGCGGCGAGTTCGACGATGCGATTCCAGCGGTCGGGAGTCCGAACGACGCGCCGAATCGAAGAGATTCCGGCGCGGGTGAGGGTTCGCGCCATCACGCCATTTGCCGCGACCATGAAGTTTTCGATCAGATCGCCCGCGCAGTTTTTCCCGCGAGCGCGGAGTCCTTCGATTTTGCCGTCGGTGATGACCGCTTCCGCCTCGACGCGATCGACGCTCAACGCGCCTTGCCGTGTTCGCTCTTCGATCAGGTCTTGCGCGGCGGTGTCCTGCAATTTCAGCTGCGCCGCAAGCTCCGGCGAGGCCGCGACTTTCTGAGGGGGCGGTGTTCTTCCTTCGAGCCAGGGACCGACGGCGTTGTAGGTTAACTGCGCGTGATTGCGGATAAGGGCCCGGTAGACGCTTTCGTAAGAAACGACGCCGTCCGAATCCACGATGAATTCGGTCACCATGACCAGGCGATCCTGATTCTCGTTGAGCGATGTCAGGTTCGTCGAGAGCTGTTCCGGGAGCATGGGAAACGTGTGGACGCCAGTGTAGACGGACGTCGTCTCGACGGCGGCATACTCGTCGATCGGCGAACCCAACGGAACATCCACGTCCACGTCGGCGATTGCGATTAGGACGCGGATTCCGCCAGCCACTTTTTCGGCGACTTCGGCCTGATCCAGATCGCGGGAGCTATCGTTGTCGATCGACGACCACAACATGGAGCGCAGGTCTCGAACATCCGCATCGAGCTTTGGCGGTGCGTGCCTGATCCCTGCAACTTGCTCTTCGACGGCAGGCGGAAAATCCGGCACGAACCCGCGATCGATCATCTCCTGGCGCGCCGCCGCGCCAAGATCGAAGCCGTTCACATGCATAGGTGACTAGTCTCGCACCCAGCGCTTGGCCTTCATTTCGAATCGCGGAAGACTCTGCGCCGGAACGCACGTGATCGGCACACGGAGAGATAGGGCATTCCGCAGAGCTGCTTCAATGCGGTGAACCAAGTGCGAGTCGGCGGCCGCGTGCGGTTCGGGCTCAATTTCAATTCCGAGTTCGACGAGACCCCGGTTTCCCGAGATTCGAACGCGGTATTCGGCGACGGCGCCGTCGGAGCGCAGAATATCCTCGATCGCGGCCGGAAACACGTTAACGCCGCGTACAACCACCATGTCGTCGGTGCGGCCGAGGATTCCGCCTTCGAGGCCGAGGTCCGTAGTGCCGCACTCGCAGACGGAATTTGCGCTGGTCTTCACGAGATCCGCAGTGCGGTACCGAATGAGGGGCGAACCCGTGCGGCCCAGGTTTGTCAGTACCAGCTCACCCTCGGATCCGAGGCGGGGCAGCGACGCGCCACTGGCCGGATCGATCACTTCCGCGATGTAGCCGGATTCGATGATATGCAGGACTCCGGGGCGCGTCAGACAGCCGTAGCTTACAGGTCCGACTTCGGTCATGCCGTGATGGTCGACGACGCGCGCGCCGGGCCAAAGCTTCTCGATCTGGTTACGCGTGCCGGCGATACTCCCGCCCGGCTCGCCAGCGACGATGATCGTCCGGACTTTCGATGCCGCCAGATCGATTTCCTCTTCGGCCGCGATTTCGGCGAGATGTAGCGCGTACGTCGGAGTGCAGCAAAGCACCGTCGCTGACATGTCGATCAGCGTCGCCAGCCGCAGAGGGCTGCGCATTCCACCGCCAGGGATCGCGAGACACCCTAGCCGCGAAGCGGCATCGAATGCGGTCCAGAATCCGAGAAACGGTCCGAAGGAAAACGCGAAGAAGATGCGGTCCGCGGCGGTGACACCGGATGCCTCGAAGACGCGGATCCAGTTGTTGAGCATCCACTCCCAGCTCTCTTCGGTGTCGAGCCAGCGCATCGGTTTCCCCGAGGTCGCGCTGGTCTGGTGAAACCGGGTGTAGCGGGAAAGCGGATACGTCAGGTTCGAGCCGAACGGCGGATACCGCTGCTGATCCTCGATCAGCTCGCGTTTGTACGTGAACGGAACGGAGCCCGAGAATTCGGCAATGGAGCCGAAATTGGTTTCGACGTTCGCGAACTTGGCGGCGTAAAACCGATTCGCGGGCAGCACCTCGCCCAGCAGCGTTCGCAAACTGGACAACTGCCGGTCCGCGGGATCCGTCATTACTGCGCGAGATCTCCGGCCGAGACGAGCGGAGTCCCGTGCGAGACGGGCGGCGGAACGGGGGCGAATTTCGACATCGCGGCGAACATCGGATCGAAGTCGCGATGCAGGTTGCCGATCAGGCAATCCGTGATGTCGCCCTTCATATCCGGATACTCGGTCAACATTTTCCGGAAGCTGAAATTCTGATCGTAGAATCCGTACACCAGCTTGCGCATCGATTCGATCGCTTCGCAGACCGTTTTGCCGTATTCGGCAAAGCGCCCCGCGCTATAGTCGCCATCGGTGAGCGCCTTGTCGACGGCATCGGCGGCCAGCGAGCCGCTGTGCAGAGCGACGAAAACTCCGGATGAGAACACCGGATCGAGGAACCCGAACGCGTCACCAGCCAGGACCAGCCCATTGGCGGAGCAGTGCCGCGAGCGGTAGGAGTATTCGCCCGTTACGCGGTACGGACCGAACTGCTTGCCCACCGCCAGGTGATCTTCGATCCACTTGTTCTTCTTAACCTCGCGGTGGAAGATCGTTTCGAGGTCCTTCGAATCGGAATAGAGATACTTCTTTTCCGCCACGACTCCGACGCTCAGGATGTCGTCCGCGAGCGGAATATACCAGAACCAGCCTTTTTCGGGGACGTAGGCGACGGTGGTCGCGCCTTCGTCGACGCCGGGATCGCGCATCGCGCCTTTGTAGTAAGTCCACACGGCGATCTTGTCGAGCTTCGGATCGCGAATCTTCCAGCCATTGCGGCTGATCGCGAACGCGTCGCGTCCGGTGCAATCGATGGTCATCGGTGCATAAAAGTCTCTGTGCTCACCGTCCTTGGTCTGCGCCTTGACACCGACGACCGCGCCGTTTTCCCAGATCAATTCGCGCGCCGAAATCTCTTCGATCACTTCCGCGCCCTTTTCGCGCGCATTGTCGAGCAGCATCTGATCGAATTCGCTTCGCAACACCTGCCAAGTGCCCGAGGCTTCGTGCTTCAAATGTTCGAAGAAATAAAATGGTACCGAGAGTTTGCCGGCCTTGGTGACAAACTGCACACTGTACTTCTTCGTGAAGTGCGACTTTTTCATCTTGTCGACCATGCCCAGCCGGTCGAGGATGAAGTAGCCATAGGGAAGCAGCGATTCGCCGATGTGGTAGCGCGGGAACTTCTCGCGCTCGAGAACCAGCACGCGCCGTCCTTTTTGGGCGAGCAATGCGGAGGTCGTCGATCCAGCGGGCCCACCGCCGATTACCAGCGCGTCATATCTGTTTCCGGTCTGCACGTTGCTTGGTCTCCTGTTCTATCTATTTTTTGAAATCAAACGCGGCGTTCCACTCGATGCTCGGGCTTGAAGAATTCCGGCAGCAGTCTATCGACCTGTAGTAGGCCCTCGCGGTTGAGGCAGAGGCCGTCCGACTCGACCATCAGGAACCCTTGGTCACGCAGCTTGCCGACGGCTGGCGCGAACCGCTCCTGAATGTCCACGCCGAACTTTTCGCGGAAATAATTGTTCTTGATCCGGCCTAGTTTCATCTGCAGAACCAACTCGCGAATCATGCGGTCCTCAGGCGAAGGAGTCAGTGCCCGGAAGATTGGCAATTCACCGTTTGCGATCTTGGCGCGATACGAATCCCATTCGTGTTCGTTCTGGAAATGCGTGCCTTGCACGTGCGAAAAGGACGAAACTCCGAGGCCGAGCATGTCGGCTCCGGCCCATAGCAGATCGCGATACAGGAACTTGGTCTGCGGATTCTTCACGGCGGTGTAAGCGCTGCCGACCGTATAACCGGCTTTTTCGAGCTCTGAGAATCCGTGCTGAACCCACTCCCGCTTCGTCTTCCATGATGCGACCGGCGCAACGGAGTCGCCGAAGACTTTCATCTCCTTAAAAATGGTCGTGTTGTAAGGAACTTCCATCTGGTAGATGGTCACGCTATCCGGCGCCATCTCAATGGTTTTCCGAACGCAATCTTCCCAGTTTTCCTGCGTCTCGCCGACCATGCCCGCGATCAGGTCGATATTGATCTGCGGAAACCCGATCTTGCGCGCGAAGTCGTACGCGCGGCCAATTTCTTTGGATGCGTGTGCGCGACCGTTCGACTTCAGAATTTCGTCGTTGAAGTTTTCGATTCCCAAGCTGAGCCGCGTGACGCCGAGATCTTTGATGACTTGCAGCTTGCCTTCCGTAAGGGTCCCGGGTTCGCACTCGAATGCGATTTCCTGGGCCTGGTCCCACGGCAAAACCTGCTTCATCGCGTCGACCAGTCGCGTCAGTTGCGACGACGATATATAGGATGGCGTTCCGCCGCCGAAGTAGACGAATGTCGGCTTGCGGCCTCCGATGAACGGCTTTCTGGAATAGAGTTTCAGTTCTTCGACGGCAGACTCGAGATAGCCTTCGACCTCGGCGGCGTTCTTATCCGTGTACACCTTGAAGTAGCAGAAATGGCAGCGCTTGCGGCAGAACGGGATGTGGATGTAGATGCCGAGAGGAGCGTCGTTTGCGGGAGGACGGTTCAGCGCAGCATGCGCCTCGGCGACGTTGTCTGCGCTCCAGAACGAGTAGGGCGGGTAATTCGAGACAAAGTAATTACCGGCTCTTGTTTCTTCTTCCACGCACGCATCCTTCTTCATTTCAGATCGAGGTTCATTTCGAATCGAGTCCAGAGCCTGATCGGCCGACCGGGGTTCAAGGGAAAATCCTCTTCGCCCGCGTCAATCCTCTCTAGAATGAAAGCGCCAGCCGAGGCAGCTTGGTTACTCTTTTATCCTATCAAGGCATTGGACGTGGTTCGAGCCGAGACGTTGCGGGATTCGCGACGGTGCGCGCGCGACAGCTTTCCTTAACGGTCCGCGACGGACTTACTGGATCGAAAACGGCGCTGTTTGCACCTGCGTAGTATTCTTTGCGCGGTCGCGGACGGTGGCCTCGATCGTGTACGCTCCTGGAGCGAGACCGGCCAGATCGAATTGTTTCAGGAAGAACAAACGAGATTTCGATTGAGGCCACGGATAGAGTCCGTCAAGCGCCTGCAGTTCCCTCACGACTTTGGTTCCGTTCTTGATGGCGACCGCGAGGCCGATCAAAGGCCTGCCACTAGAGGCGTCGATGGCTACGTCAGCTAGACCGAAGTAGAGCGTCATCTTCGCGCCCTGATTGAACTGCGCATCCTTCGGCAGGATGACGTCGTATTCGGCGATTCGGAGAGCGGGAATCACTGCAGGCTGATCGTTCTTCGCCATCTCCACCTGGGGAGTCAGCAGTAGACTCGTGGGGCGGACTCCGGAATCCGTCACGCCGGGGATTCCGACTTTGGCGGCCGAGAGAGCCCATTTGTCGCTGGAGAACTGAACGATCGCCTGCAAGTCGACTGGCTCGAGCGTCGGCATCGACAGGCTTCCCATCAATTGAAGGCCGCGCTTCTCATAACTCTTCCACTGTTCCTTAGTGGCCTGGAAGTTAATGAACTGCTGATACGCGTCAACCAGGCGGCCCTGCGCGTTCCGTGCCGTCACGACGACGGTCATTTTCGATTCGTAGCCTCCAGCCGAATCTTTGACCAGCCATGACGTGTCATTCGGAAGCCAGACGCTAAAGGGAAGCGCATGGTCTTCACGCGATTCGAAGACGAGTGCGGCGTTCAGCCTCGTCGCGATGGTCGGCTTTGCTGTGCCGTTGGTGATGGAGGCGACCATTTGTGCCGCCGCCGGAGTCAGTCGAGCGTCGTCGCCGGGGGCCAACGCCCAGTATTTGTTCCGGTACCGCGCCCTATGGCCTTTGCCTTCGACCTCCACTTTGATCGTTCGCAGCTTACCGTCGAAGACCGCCTCGGACGGCTGATAGCTGATGGTGTAGTGCTCACGAAGATCGCGATCGATCTTGTCGAGCGAGAACGCGGGCGAATTGCTCTTGACGACAAAGCCACCTGTTGCTTCGGCGATATCCTTCATGTCTGTCGGACCGGCCTCGAGCGCCATGTTGGTTTTCGCCAAATCGAACTTGGTGCGTCCACCGTTTACCTGCGGACCCATTCGCGCGAACTCCGCCTGGCGCGATGCAGCCGTGTTTGGTCGGCGCCCGCCCTCCGCTCCTACCGCGAAATCCGTCGCGTTCTCAGCACTCTGGCCTCCAGCGATGTTATTTCGGCTGGCCTCGGTTCCTGACGGGTCGACGACGTAGAAGGCGACATTCGACCGGTTGGCGGCGGAGATGACGGACTGCATCGCATTGTCGGCGTCGTCCGAATGGAGAAATCCCTCGGAAAACAGGACCACGTTCTTTCTGCCGGGAAGCGTTCCTGCCGATACGGCGATGGCTCGCAGCGACTTGAATATTTCCTTCGCCTGAAACGTCGATTGAAATCCGATCTCCGCAATCATCGTCAGGCGCTCGATATTCGCCATTTCGGCCATCGCTCTGCTCGATATGTCACCTGTGCTCTGGAGCTGCGCGACTTGAGTTTGCAACTGTGAGACTTCGCTCATCACGCGCTCCTTGTCGCGCGAAGTATAGATGCCCTGGTTGCTGAACTTCGCCGCAGACTGCAGCCCGGCGGTCAGCCGCGCGCGGTCGCGCGTATATGGGACCACCAGGCGAAGGCTCCCACTGATTGTGTAGAGCGCGACGAAATCGTCCGGATTCACCGATTTTTGAACGTAGTCCGTCGCGGCCTTGATCGACTTCGTGAGACCCGCCGCTCGCATGTCGGACAGATCGAGGACCAGTGTAATGAGGTGGATGTTGCCTGGAAGCCGCTGCCCGGTGTTCATCGCCGTGGTTCCGGTGGATGGCGCGACGACGGAGCCCTTAGCGCCGACCCCAGTCGGCGGTTCGAACGAGACGATCTTTTGTTGCACTCCATTTTCCGAAACCTTGAAGTCGTTGACGGTCAGCCCAGGGATGATGTTGCCCTTCGAGTCGGTGACAACGACGTCGACGATGACCGTATCCGCCTGCACCTTGAACCGCACCTCGCCGTTCACAGGAGATTGGCTAAACGAGAAAGACGGAGTCAGAAGTGTGAGCGAGACAAACGCGGTAACGCGAACGGATTGGATCCCCATCATAGTCGTTCGATTCTAGCGTGGGCCCCCGCCGGAAGCCAGGGTCCGGTTGTGAGTCAAGTCGCTGCCGAGGCGAACGATTGTGAAGTGTCGACCGTTTCCGTATAATTGAAGGGCACGTGGCGCTATCGTCTAACGGTTAGGACGGAGCCCTCTCAAGGCTTAAATACGGGTTCGATTCCCGTTAGCGCTACCAACCTTCTCGAATTTCCTCAATAACTTAGAAAGACATCGAGCTTGCTCAAGCCCATGAAACGTCATGGGACCGCATCTCGCGGTCATGAAGTGCCCTTGATGACCGTAATCCAAGATTCCGTGATGTAGCCGTCGGCGTGGCAGAGACGCGCTGAAACTGCGGGCAGGGAATTCCTTCGAGAGCCCCGACACGTTTCGCGCAACGCGCGGACTTGTTCTGGCGTTAGAAAACCCGGGCTGGTGGAGACGCTGAATCTTTGGGAGCTCGGCTTAGCATAAGGTCGACGTCGAACAGACCGAGTCGGAAGGCTTTGTTAACGAGCCGCATGGAAGACGACTGCGACATCGTGCACTGGACGCGCTGAAATATGTTCGCGGCGTTTCCTTTCACTTCAGCAAACATAGAACGCGGTCTCGATATTTGTGTGCGAGAGAGAGCGTATAGGTGTCTCGGCGGGCTTTGAGGCTTTGCCAACTCGTCCGGCCAGAAGGTCTGGTCCGGCATTCCGTCGGTCCGGACTTGGTCGGGTGGTTCTTCCGCCGTCGCGCTTATTCCCGGAGGGGTCTGAGATCCCCGACGGCAAATTCGATGCTACGAATCCCACCGGAATCTCGACGGCACTGAGATAGTCGAGAGTCCGGTTTGATTGCTGCCGAGTTGTTGTTCGATGGCATCTTCGAGTCGGCTTCACCCATCACACGACGGACGCCTGCTCGACGTTATCCTTTACAACCGCCGTTTTGGGGGTGCGGAAGCGTTTCCACCAGATCACGAAGCCGGTAATCGCTTGCACAAGAACCAAGATGCAGGCGAGAAACCAGGCGACGCGACTGGGAAGTCCCCAGATATCGCCGGTATGAAGCGGGCGATTGATGTTCAGGAAGGCGTTTGCGGGTTTTGCCAGGCGTGTGTTGAGGACATCAAGGACCTCGCCGGTCTGCGAATGGATAAACACTTGGCTGCGTCCGCCGGGAGTGCGATCCTCGGGAAAACGTTTGCTGACGGTGAACATTGCGTTGCGCCCGACAGGGCCGGTGATGAACATCGTCTCCGCGCCGGGCAGCGCCTGATCCGCAATCGAAAGCGCGCGATCCCACGGGATCCTTGGTACACCTTTTTGGAGCTCACCCTCGGGTCGCTCGAATTCCGCGGGCGGCCCGGTGGCCATGTACACGACGGGAAGCAGCGCTTCGCCGAACGTCATCAGCATGCCAGTGACGCACATCACGATCAGAAGCGCCGCTGAATAGATTCCGGTGAGATTGTGCAGATCGAAATTAATTCGCAGCCACGAAGAGCCTCGGCGCGTCAAGAAGATCCGACGCTTCCACCAGAGCCAGATTCCACTCACCGAGATGAACAGCAGCGCCACAGCGGAATAGCCGACAATTTGCCGGCCAACTTTCCCCTGCAACAAACTGGTGTGTAGGTTGTGGACTACCCGAAGCCAGCCGGCACGTACATCTCGCTTGCCAAGAATCCGGCCGGTGTATGGATTGATGTAGACCCGATCGGTCCGGACGATCGCATAGGGTGCGGCGGTCGCGGAATGCGTGAGCCCGAAGCCCTGCGGCCGTTGACCCAGATTTGCTTTCTCGAAGGCCTCGATCAATTGGCCCGTAGAAAGAAGAGGTCCCTGCGCGGACACCGTCATCATCGCCGGATTCAAGAGGCGATCCAACTCATCGCCGAACGAGAGAATGGCTCCCGTCACCGCAACGAAGGTCATAATCAGACCGGCTCCAAGGCCGATCCACAGATGAAGTTTGAGCAGAAGCCAACGTACGCGAGCCATAACCTAAAAGTCGTACCTCAGGAATAGAATTGCCGAGCGGCCGTTGCGTGCAAGGGTGAATTTACCGAACGTCGCGGGCGTCTGTAACGAAAGCGAGGGAGTCAGAAATTGCGCATGATTCAAGAGATTCGCGAATTCGGCGCGAAAAGTGATCCGGTGCGATTCGTGAATCGGGAAGTATTTGAGCAGCGCGGCGTCGATGTTGAAAAAAGGCGGCCCGAGGAAGCTGTTGCGGCCGCTGTTGCCAAGATCAGCGGCCCCTGGAATACTAAACTTCGCAATTTCCTCCGGAGTGAAGTAGAAGACTCCGCCGGGTAGTTCGTGGACCGTACCATCTTTTCGGCTGCCGCTGTAATTCGCGTAGCCGCCCGCGCCCGTGGTGCGGACGCCTGAGCCGATGGTCATCGGGTAGCCTTGCTGAAAAAGAAGAACGCTCGACAGACTCCATCCGCCAATCGCCTGATTCGCCCATTTCGGCGCATTGCTGAGGAACCGCTGCTTCTGACCGAACGGCAACTGGTATACGCCGGTCGCGCTGACCTGATGAGGAACGCTCTGATCGCCGATTCCACGCGCGGAACGTAAATTGAAGGCGTCGTACAACGAGCCTTCGTTGAAGGTATCAATCGTCTTCGACCACGTCCATGCGACGAGCGCCGTAAGAGTCGGAAGCGTGAATCGCGCGCTGGTCTGTAGCGCATCGTAATACGACCTTCCCTGATTTGTGCCCACTAGAACGTTCGTGAATTGCGGGTAGCTGCGTATGTAGTAGGGCGAAACGCCCGCCGCGGCGAACCGCGAGTTGAACGTGGTGTCGAGCGTGTTTGCGACCGTGCCGGCCGCGCCCGTTTGAAAGTTGCTGGCCCCGAGCGAACTCAAAACAAGGGCGGGCGTGCCAAAGATTTTGACCAGCGTGTTATTCACTGAGGGTGCGGTTCCGTTCGACTGAAATGCCTGGATTTCCTTAAACGACTGCATGAAGTCGGGGAACACTTTCGCCTGATTCAGATTCGGCGTCTGTAGGAGCTTGACGCCGCGGCTGCCAACATACGCCACGTCCAGAACCACATGGCGGACCAGTTCGCGCTGCACGGACAGGTTGTATTCCTGGACGTACGGCGTGCGCAAGTTCGGGGACATAATGGTGATTGCCGTCGAACGGGTGGCAGGAAGCTGGAGCGTAATCGCGCTCGGTGCTGCCGGTGGATTGATGCCGTCCGACAAGCGAACGTCGGAAGTCCCGGCTTGATTCGGAAACGCCTGGAGCGAAGAAATGAAGCCGGGCGTTTGGGAATTGACGGTAGTCAGAGCATCGTCGTCGCGGGGGCGGTCAAAGAAGATACCGTAGCTTCCGCGAATCGCCGTTTTGCCATCCCCAAACGGATCCAGTGCAAAACCGAATCGCGGAGCGAAATTATTGCGATCGGTTTTGTACCACTGGTCGCTTTGTTGGAATTTCAGTGTGGACGAGGAAGTGACGCCATCGACGAAGGCGGCGGCATCCAGGACGCCTTGTTGATTCCTTGCCTCGGTCGGCGAGCTGAAGGTCTCCCATCGCAATCCGAAACTCAGCGTGAGCCTCCGATTCACGCGCCAGTCGTCCTGCGCAAAAAGTCCGTAGTCCAACTCGCGGAAGTCGCGGGTATTTGGCTGGCCAAGACTCTGGTAAGTCTTGAGATCACTGTAATAGGTGACGTCGATGTTGCTCATCCGCCCGAGCAGAACGTTGTATAGGCTTTCAAAATTCTGGCGAGCGGGCGCCGAAATCGCTGAGCCGCCCGGCCCAATCGTTGCCGGGGGGACATTGTTGAATGTGCGCCCCAAGGTCACGTTCGGGTATGTGCCGGCGTAATCGATCGTTTGCCGTCTCGTGCGGCTCACGGTGAAGCCGGCTTTGATCGTGTGGCTGCCAAGGATCTTCGTCAGGTTATCCTTACATTGAATACCGGCGCCAAATTCGCGAGAGGAAAAGCGGTATTGAGAGGATCAGTAAATAGCGCGCCCGATAGGATCATCGGACCGGCGAGTCGAGCGGGCAGCGTGTTGTAGCTGTCAGCCTGTTGGTTCGCGATACGAAACTCATTCAGCAAAGTCGGGCGTAGGGCCCAGTCCGAGCCTGCCGCGAATCCCGTGTTGCTGGTGACCGAAGTTCCGATGGCTTGCCCCGGATAAGTCGCGGCACTCGTGCCGGGCGCCCCTAGCCATGTGTAGCGGAAGAACAGTCGATGCGACGCAGTCAGCTGATGGTCCACCTTCCCGGTGAACTGATGCTCGGTTGCGTTCGACGGTGCGTTGAACCGATATCCTCCGGTATTTAGGCCGTCGCCGATCGTCGAGTCGTTGGGATCCGGAAGCATGGCGAGGATTTTTGCGACCTGCGGATCGATGCCGAGCTTGCGCGGATCGTTCGTCGGGATATTAAAGGTCTGCACGGTCTGTGTGCCTGGCGTCAGGTAACTGAACACCCCGCTCTTGGCGGCAGGCCGCAGTACGGTCCGAACCACCGTGCTTTGGGCCTTGGTCTGCTTGAAGCGCGTGTTGAAAAAGAAGAACGTCTTGTTCTTCAGTACCGGTCCGCCAAGGCTGACACCGACATAGTTCTGATTTTGGTACGGCCGGCTCACACCCGCCGCGTTGTTGAAGAAGTTATTCGCGTTGAAAGCACTGTTGCGGACATACCAAAAGGCGTTACCCGAAAAGCGGTTGCTGCCGCCCCTAGTAATGACTTCGGTGTGCGCCCCAGCTCCGCGGCCGTATTCAGCGTGCGCACCCGCCAGCACGACGCGCATCTCAGCGGTGGCATCCACATTGGTAGGAACGATGCTGGCGCCATTTTGTACACGCAACGGACTCACGGAATCGACGCCATCAATCAAAATCGAATTGCTTCCGACGCGGGTTCCATTCACCTTGTCGGCGCCACCATTGGCGGCGACGCCGGGCAGATAGCGATTCACTTGTAGCGCCTCGTGGCCGAGCGGAAGGGCATCCAGTTCCTTGCCGGTGATCCCGGAGGATAGCTGTGAATCCGTTGTCTGCACGCGCGCGAGATTCTTCGCCTCCACCTGAATTGTGGTGGCGTTGTCGCCGACCTCGAGCGCGATGATCTGGTCGGCGATTTCGGCCACGCTGAGTGGGAAATCTCTCAGAACCTTGCGCTTGAATCCAGGGGCCTCAGCGGAGATCGTATAGTTTCCGGCGGGCAGCGACTGAAGATGAAATGCCCCCCTGCTATTGCTCACCGTCTCCGCGCGCAGATTGGTGCGCGTGTTGAGACAGACCACGACGGCACCGGGAATCACGCTGCCGGAAGAGTCTTGCACGGTACCACTGAGCGAGCTGTTGGCTTGGGAGAAAGCCAAGCCTGCGAAAGCCATCATCGCGATCAGCGATTGGAGTACTCGCATAGACCCTCCTTGAAGTGGTGTCGATCAAAAGCGGAGCCCAAGTATACGGACCTCTCGAATAATCCGTCAAACAGATATTTTCAAGTTTCAGACATTGGAATAACCGATACAAAAATTCGTGGTTCGGGGCACTTCGCGGAGGGTGAGGCCGGCTACAGAAGTTACCGGTTCGAAATTCTCACCCGAAAGTAAGGCTTGGCCTTCTCGCTTTCATCCTGCAGATACGTCTCTGCCGTTTTCGAGGGATCGTAGCCTCTCCATAGCCACGCCAGCGCCTCAGGCATGGAAGCTGCCGCCGAAGAAAGACTGTGGACACCAGGTCCGAAGTGAAACCGGAAATCGTAACCTGCCATTTTCAGGGAATTGGCCATCTGGATATTCTGCAGAGGCCAGCTGCCGTCCTTGGCCTCCATGTCTTCCGACCCGTCATCGAGCCAGATTCGGAGATTGTGACGCGGTTCCTTGCGGACTTTGAAGGGATATACATTGCCTCCGTCGATGTTCGCCTTCGGATCCGGCTGACCATACTTCCAACCGATCGCGGTAAAGCTTCCGATGTAGGACGCCACACGGCTGAACTGATCGCCTTCAAGCCAGGCGACGTTGAAGGCGCAAATCGCGCCCGACGACATACCCGCAATCGCACGGCTGTACGAATCGGACCGGAGCTTGTATTTCGCGCCGATCTCCGCAAGGATCTCTTCCCGTAGGAAGCGCGCGTAGGTGTTATCGACGGTGTCGTACTGAATGCTGCGAAACTTCTTCTGCGTTGGACCAGCTTCGCCGACGGTTCCTGGCGAGATCATCACGTGGATCATCGGCGGAATCTTCTTCTGATGAATCAGGTTGTCGGTGACCACGGGCAGGCGCATGGGGCCGAGACGAACCGCCAGGGCGTATCCGTCTTGCCAGACCATCAGCGGAAGCGGAACGGCCGGATCATACTGCGGCGGCGTGTACACCCAATACTCGCTAATCATTCCCGGATAAATCTTACTAGTGTGGAACTGCTTTTCCGTCACCTTACCTTCCGGCACACCAGGTTGCGGGTACGAATCCGCGCCGTACGCAGGAATATCGATCGGATGCGTCACCGGCTTTCCATCCACACTGTGAATGAACGCATGCGGTTCGCCCGTTTTCAGGGCCGCGAGCAGGAACCAGTAGTTGGAATCGACTACGCGCGTCATGCGCGGAAACGGCTGGCCGTCCACGATGACGGTCGGCTCTCTTTCGCTCTCGTAAATCCAAATGAAATCCGGTCCAATGCCCGTTACGGCACCGCCCATCTTCATCACTTCCGGTTTGTAGGTATTGCGTATCGCGTCGCGGAATTCAACCGTCGAGCCCCGTTCCTGTGCCAGCTTCAGCAACTCGGCCGGCCTCAGACGTTGCGCGTGCGCCGTCATGGCTAACAATGTCAAAGCGAACACACGCAACATCGTCACTTCGGACCCTTCGTAGAGACTGTTTGGCGAAGAGACTCCACGGCCTTCTCGAGTTGCGCGTCGCGACCCTTCATCGCGTCTTCCGGAAGATTGTCAATGTGGATATCCGGCTTCACCCCGTTGTTTTCGAGGTTGCGTCCTTCGAGGGTCTGCACCGTACCGTGTGCAATGCCCATATGAGTACCGTCGCTGAGTTCGATATCGCTGCCTAGCAGGACCTGCCCCGGAGTTGTAACACCTACGAGCTTGCCGAGACCCAGCTCCCGGAATCCCAGCGGAAACATTTCGGCGTTGCTGCCCGAGTTCTCATTCTGCAAGACGATCATCGAGCCATAGAAACCCCGGTACGGCCGGGGAAACACGACGCCATTCCGTGTCACCAGGTTCATGTACGCCTTCTGTTGGACGATCTTCAGAAGCTCCATTTCCAGGTTGCCGCCCCCATTGAAGCGGACGTCGATCACGAGCCCCTTCTTGAATCGGGCCTCGTAAAGGTCCTCTTCAAACTGCTGCATGATTTCCGGAGACATGATGCGCAGATGGATGTAGGCGAAGTCGCCGCCAGAGAGTTCTTCGACTTTTGCACGCCGCTCCGCCACCCACTCGTCGTAATACAACGTGCGCGGATCGACGGCAGGAGGGAGGCTCGTGTGCCAGGAGCCTTCGAGTTTCGGCTGCGAATTGAGCGTGAATTGAATGGCACGCCCGGTCGCGGTCCGATAGGCCTTCCAATAGTTTTCGCCGGACTTCACCGGCGCGCCGTTTACTGCCAGCAGATAGTCACCCACCTTGATTCTGCTGTAATCGCGGTCAGCCGGACCTCGTTTCAGCACGCGCGAGATCTTGTAGAAGCCGGAAGAATCCGGGACGACCTCGAAGCCGGGAAACGCGTTGCCCGCGCGCGGAGTGCCGGGAGGCAGCGGCACGAAAGCCGTTGTATGGGACGTGTTCAGCTCTCCGATCATCATGCGGATCACGTCCGCCATCCCTTCCTGATCGTCGGCGAACTCCAGCAGCGGCTCATATTGCTTCCGCACGGCTTCCCAATCCACGCCGTTTAGCGCTTTGTTGTAGTAACGGTTCCGGATCACGCGCCATGCTTCGTTGAAAACAACTTTGCGCTGTGCGTTGAAATCGACAGTGAAGCGCGCCGTAAACGCGATTTTGCGCTTCGCTGGTGCCGGCCCAGCAGCCTGAGGTGAAGGCGTGGTTGCAACGACGTAAATTGTATTTCCCTCCCGGAAGAAAATACTCCGTCCGTCTTTTGAGAATTGCAATCCAGCCGGAGCGCCTGCACCGGGCTGGGTCAGCCGATTCTGGCGGGCGCCTTCGTCGTCGATGGCGTACACCTGCCCGCCTGAAACCAACGCATAGGTCTTGCCGTCCGGCGAAATCGCGAAGGAGTTGATGTGCTCAGCAAGGCGGCTGATCTGGCGCGTCCGCCGGTCGAGATCGTCCCAGTCGATTTTGACGTCAACAGGCGCTTTCGCCCCCGCACCTGTCTGCGCCGTGGCCTTCGCCGCATCCACTTCGGTGTCGATGCCCTTGTAATTGGGGTTATCGGTCTCGCGCTGGAGGTTCACTGCAAACAGCATGGACTGCGGTTTGTCCACGGCGCCTGCGTTGCTGACCAGCATCAGCAGCCTTTTGCCATCCGGCGTCCATGCGGGAGAGTAGCTTCGAGAAAAGCCCTTGCGGGAAACGTTGTGGGCCGCGCCTCCGGCGAGTGGTTTGATGTACGTTCGGATCAGGTCACTCGGAGTCGAGACAGCATACGCCAGCCATTTTCCGTCGGGCGAAACCTGCGCCGACTGGATCCCGATTCCTTCCTCGACGGAGACTTCTTGCTTGCCGTCGGCAAGCCAAGTGCGCACCAGGCGATTCTCGGACGTGTAAAACAACGACTTCGAATCCGAAGCCCACATCAGGGCGCCTTTGTCTCCGTCGGCGTTAGTGAGTTGGCGCGGAGTGCTGCCGCGTTCGTCGGATAGCCAGACTTCATCGCGCCCCGAGCGATCGGAAAGAAACGCGATTGTCTTCGCATCAGGTGACCACCGCGGAAGCCGGTCATGCGCCACGGCATCGGTGACCTTCTGTACCTCGCCCGCTTCGGTGGCGATCGTGAGGATCAATCCGTGTGAAGCAATCGCCGCGCGTTTTGTTGACGGCGACATGTCGAATGTTTCGGCAACGCTATCGATGGTCAGCGTCCGGACCGGAGCTTCCCGCTCCGCGCCGTCGATGCGGATCTTGATTTCGGAACTCTTTCCCGTTGCAATGTCGAGCTTCCAGATTCCGAAATCCTGCTCATATACGATCGTCCGGCCATCCCCGGACATGGAGGGGATGAAAACGCCACCAGTGGCGTGCTGGGTCACTTGAATGGCTTTTCCACCAGCGCCAGGAATTTTCCAAATATTCGAGATGCTCTTCATCACCTCGGGACTGCCCGGCTTCACGCGTTTCTCATCGGGCATCCGGTCGGACGCGAAATAAATAGCGCCATCCTTCGAATACATAGGCCATGCTTCGTCGCACTTAATCTCGGGATCGCTCAACCTGCGGAACGTGTTCGCTGCCGTATCCATGATCCAGATATCCGCCGCTGAACTGCCCCGGTAGTGTTTGCGATAGCCCTGTGAGCCGTGCCGATTGTAGGCGAGATACTTCTGGTCCGGTGAATAGCTGCCGAACGCGGAGCGGTCTGCGATAATTTGGCGCTCCATCCCGCCATCCAAAGGGACATCCCAGAGAGAAAGGGTTCCGCCAAATCCGACGCCACGTTGTGACGCAAACAGGACCTTGCTCGAATCGGGCGTCCAACCCACGACGCGATCCCCGCCAAAGTAGGTCAACTGTCTGGAGATCCCGCCGCTCGAAGGAATGGCGAATACCGCTTGGTACCCTTCGCGGTTCGATGTATAGGCGATCCATTTCCCGTCGGGCGAAAAGCGCGGCAAGGATTCGACAGCCTTCGTTGCGGTCAGACGCCGGACGGCGGATCCGTTCTCAGCGGCGATCCAGAGATCGTTCTGAAAGACAAAGACGACGTTCCCGTTGTGATAAGAGGGCTGGTGGAGCAGTCTCGTCTCAGCCGCCGGAAGGCCCATCGCCAGCGCGGCGGTTAGAAAGTAGATTCTGGATCTCATTGGCTAGCAGATCGTACCTGCGTACAACTTGATGTGTCAAATAGATAAATACGAGCACCAGCTATCGGTGGTGCCTACTAGTAAAAATGGAAGCTCCGCTCTGGCGCCGAGCTCTCCATGCGGCTCACACTCTTTCTGATCGTTGCTGCCTACCTGATCGCCCAGAACGGTGGGCAGTTCCGCGACTGGAGTCCGGGTCCGAAGGAAACCCGAATCCGTCCGGCGAAAGGCCTTTGCTGACATCCGGAGTGCGACGGGCTCTGAGTTCAGCATCATCGCCGCCGAGCTAGTTCCCGAAGCGGCGGGCGTACCCGAATACTGCCGGGTGACAGGGCTGATCCAGCCCGACATTCGCTTTGAAGTCGATCTGCCAAGTTGGTGGAACAAGCGACTTTACATGTCGGGAAACGGCGGTTTCGCTGGCTAGAAACGGGTGGCGTGCTGACTAACCGGATGAAAGCAGTTCGGAACGGGTTCGTCGCAACAGGGACTAATACAGGACATGATGCGATGCTCGAGCAGGTCGCGAGCTTCGCTCTAAGCCGGCAGAAGCTGCTTGATTTTCGTTCCGCGCGGTCCACATAACCGTGATGACTGCGAAGTCGCTGTCGGCGACGTACTACGGAGGCGGACCTTCGCGATCGTACTTCGACGGGTGCTCGACTGGCGGACGGCAGGGGTTGATTCTTGCGCAGCGCTTTCCCGACGACTTCGATGGCATCGTGGTGGGCGCGCCGGTTCTAAACTTCACCGGGACGATGATCAACTACGCACGCATGATACGGGCGCTGGCGGTCGGCCCCATCCCGGAATCGAAAATGAAGCTGCTTGCGGAAAAGATCTATTCAGAATGTGACGCCAAGGACGGATTGAAAGATAGGTTGATCGACGATCCACACAAATGCAATTTGCGGCCGGCGCGCGATCTGCCGAAGTGCATGGCGGCGACTGGCGATAGCGATCCGTCCTGTTTCACGGAGAAGCAGATTGAATCCCTCGAGACGATTTATGGGGACATGGTGGTACAGGGAATAAGAATATTTCCTGGCTGGCCCGTGGACGCGGAGACCGTGATCCAGTCCGGCCGCAGCGGATGGGTTCCATGGCTGATTCGTGATGAGGGGCTTACACAGTCGGCGAATTTAGCTACCAGCTTCTTTCGATTTATGGCATTTCCAGAGCGAAATCCGCCGGATATTTCAAAACTCGATTTCGAGAAAGACGTTCCTCGGATGGAACCCATACATACCATCCTCGACGCCACAGATTCCGATATGACAAGGTTCCAAAAGCGCGGAGGAAAGATCGTGATGTTTCACTGGTGGGCGGACGCTCCGCTGAATCCCCTCATGGGGCTCGAATACTACGAGAAGGTGACGGAGACGATGGGTGAGTCGACGAAGGACTTTTACCGGCTCTTCATGGTGCCCGGGATGCCGCACTGTTCGGGCGGGCCCGGAGCCGGGACGTTCGACGCAGCAACGCCGCTGACACGGTGAGTCGAGAAAGGGATAGCGCCGGGAAGAATTATTGGAGTGCAGGCTTCGAGGGGAATTAAGCGTAGTCGTCCGCTGTGTCCGTATCCGCAGGTTGCGCGATACCAGGGGACGGGGAACTCGGAGGAGGAGGCGAATTTCACCTGTGAGGCGCCGAAGTGAGTAGAAGTGGCGACGGAACCATCGGAATCCAATTGATACGCCGCCACATGTGCTGCAGAAGATCGCGCGATTTCCATGATTGAAGAACCGTTATAGCTTGCGGTCCCGTTGAAACAAACGCCATTGAAAAGAGACGGATTTCAACGAGGGCTGCTATCCGCCTTGGGCACCGTGGTTGGGCGTTCGAATCCCCCGCCCCGTGGGAGTGCATCGCGGTCGTTTCGGTTCAAATCGTAATGACCGTTGGCTTCCGTCCTGCCGACGGATCAGCCATCGGACGTCCCGCGGTGAGCGTTGGAGCGGAGTTCCGAGCGCCGATCGCTATCGCGCGCCCGTCTTCTGGTAGTTCGGGAATGCGGGCTGCTTGTGTGTCGGCAGGGGATGCTTCTTTAACTCGTCAAGGAGATACTGCACGGCGCGCTCGAGTTGCGGATCGCGACCCGCGCGGACCTCGGCCGGGTCGTACTCGACTTCGATGTCGGGAGCGACACCGTGGTTTTCGACGTCCCAGGATTCTTTCAGATTGTAGAAGGCGAGATTCGGCGCGGTGACCGCTCCGCCATCGATGAGCGCGGGGACGCCGAAGATTCCGACGAGGCCGCCCCAGGTTCGCTTGCCGATGAGCGGTCCGATCTTCTGATCGCGGAACAGCCACGGCATGGCGTCGCCGCCCGAGCCGGCGTATTCGTTGACGATCATGGCCTTCGGTCCGAAGATCTGGTTCTGCGGAGTAGTGAAGGCTTCGCCGGCGCGCGACATGAAGTAGTTGGTCAGCGGGCGCTTGAGGTAGTCGATGATGTAGTCGGCGATCTGACCGCCGCTGTTGAAGCGCTCGTCGATGACGGCGCCTTCCTTGCCGACCTGCGCAAAGTAATAGCGGTTGAAATTCGTGAATCCGCCGCCCGCGGTGTCGGGGAGATAGACGTAGGCGAGGCGGCCTCCGCTGAGCTTGTCGACTTTGCGGCGGTTCTCGTCGATCCACGAGAGATTGCGGAGCGAGAATTCGCTGTCGATTGGAACGACGGTGACGTCGCGGGAGCCGGAGCCGTCGGCGTTCGGTCCGACGCGAAGGAGGGTCGATTTGCCCGCAGTCTCTTCGAAGTAGCTGTAGACGTCCTCGGGCGGACGGACTTCGCGTCCGTTGACGGAGAGGAGGTATTCGCCGGCCGCGACGTTCACGCCGGGCTGGGTGAGGGGGGCGCGCATGCGCGGGTTCCAATTCTCGCCGCGATACACCTTGGCGAAGCGGTAGCGGCCGTTTTCGACGGAGTAGTCGGCGCCGAGGAGTCCGCCTTGTGCGCGTTTGACGTCGGGGAGCGAACCGCCGCGGACGAATAGGTGACCGACCGAGAGTTCGCCGAGCATTTCCTTAAAGAGGTAATTCAAGTCGGCGCGGCTGCCGATGCCCTTCAAGTATTTTTCGTATTTCGTCGAGAAGTCGGCGAGGTTGACGCCGTGGAGATTCGGGTCGTAGAAGAAATCGCGTTCGAAGCGCCAGACTTCGCGGTACATCTGGCGCCATTCCTCCTGCGGAACCAGGCGCATCTGCATCGAGTCGAGTTTGAGGATGCCTTCGCCGGCCTTCACAGGCGTCGCGGTGGCGGCGATGATCCAGTTCGGCCCTTGGCGGAATAGCATCTTCTCGCCATTGGCCGAGATCTCGAGCGCTTGGCGAACTCCGTCGAGAATTTTTTCGGTCTTGCGCGTCTTGAGGTCGAACTTGTGGATGGTGTCGGTGACGTTCGGCGAGAACGGATTGCCGCTGGCCTCGGCGAGAAACACGATGCCGGTCTTGCCAACACGCAGGAAGTCGTAGTCGCGTTCGGGAATTGGCAGAGCGAGGATGCGCTGGTCGATTCCGTCGAAGTCGATACGGACCGTGACCTTCTCGGCGTCTGGTTTGGCGGCGTCAGGCTTTGATGCTTCTGGTTTCGGAGCTTCGCCTTTCTCCTCGTCGCTTTCAGGAGCGAGCGGGGAGGGGTCCTCTTTGCGAAGGACGGCAAGGTACACGCTGCGCGAAACGGATCGCTGGTCGCTCGACATATCAAGCCAGGCGCTGGAGAGAGCGACGTTGGTGCTCGCGGTGAAGTAGAGGTATTTTCCGTTGTGGTCGAAGTGCGCGCTCTTGGCGTCGCTGAGACCGTCGGAGATCTGGTGGGTTGCGTTTCCGGCAACCGAGTAGACGAATACCGCGCGCAGGTGGTTCTTGAGCAGCCGGGTGTAGACGATCCAGTTGCTGTCGGGCGACCAATCCGGATCGAGGTCGCGGGACGGCGAATCGTAGGTGTCGCGGTCGACCTTCGTGACCTGTTTGGTCGCGATGTCGACGAACCAGAGCTGAAGCTGGCTGTCGGTGTAGGCGACCTTGCCGCTGTCGGGCGACCAGACGGGGTTGAAGTAGAAGGCGCGCTGCGGTCCGAGGTTGATCTTCTTGGTTTCGCCCATGCCGGATTGGGGCTTGAGGTGTAATTCGTATTCGCCAGATTCGTCGGAGAAATAGGCGATCCATTTGCCGTCGGGCGACCAGGCGGGGAAGCGTTCGGCTATGCCCGAGGTGTTGGTGAGGTTACGGATGTCGCCCTTTTCGGCGGGCACGGTGAAGACTTCGCCGCGGGCTTCAAAGACGGCGCGCGCTCCGTTGGGGGAGATGGCGGCGCTAGCGATCCGCTGGTTCACTTTTTCAAACGTCGGGCGGAGAGAGAGAAGGTCGGCGACGACGCTGATCTTCACGAGCTTGTCTTTGCCGGATTTCCAGTCGTAGAGATGGATGACACCGAATTGCTCGTAAGCGATGACGTCGGGTCCGGCGCTCGCGGCCTTGAGATCGAGGCCCTTGTTTTCGACGAGCTGTGAGACTTTTTTCGATTTCGTATCGTAAGCGAAGAGCGTAACCGGTCCGTTGCGGTCGGAAAGGAAGTAAACCTTGTCGCCGATCCACATCGGGTTCGAGTCGTTCGAGTTGTCGCGGGGGATCTTTTCGACTTTGGAATCGGCGAGGTTCGCGATCCAGATCGGCGTGGTTTCGCCGCCGCGGTAGCGCTTCCAGGATTCGGTGGCGCTGGCAATGGGCATGTAGGCGAGGTGAGATCCATCAGGCGAATAGGAGCCCCATTCAGCGAGCGGGAGAGGGATTTCGCTGGCGGGTCCGCCAGTGACGGGAACCGTGTAGAGACGGGAGAAGCGCGAGTAGCTGCTGCGCGTCGAGCGGAACAGGATCTGCTTGCCGTCGGGCGTCCAGCCTACGGGCGTGTCGAGGCCGGGATGGTAGGTGAGGCGTCTCGGAATGCCACCGGCGGCGTCGACGACGAACACGTCGATGTTGCCGTCGTACTCGCCCTGGAAGGCGACCATCGAGCCGTCGGGCGAAAACAGGGGAGCGCTTTCCTGCCCGGGTCCGGCGGTGAGGCGAATGGCTTCGCCGCCGTCGCGCGATACGCTCCAGAGGTCGCCGCTGTAGGCGAACACGATTTTGGTTTTGCTTACGGTCGGCTGCTGGAGCAAAAGCGGGTCTTCGGCGAGCAGCGGAAGGCTAAGGGCAGCCAGGGCCAACGTACGGGCGATCCGAGTGGGTTCCACGTACGAATGGTAGGGCGGCGCTGGCTGCTAACGCAACAGTTTTCGCCCAATTGCGCGCTAGGGAATGGAGTTTCGAGCGCCTGGGCATGGGGCCATTGGTCATCAGGATTGTTCATGGGCAATGCGGAATGCGTTTCGTGACACGGCTTTGGCGACGAGTATCGAAGCTCAGTGCCCACGCGAAAACCAGGGAAGTCTGGAACCGAACAGTTGGCAACTGCAGGCTACGGGATGTAACAATCACCAAGGTTCGATTCCCGTTAGCGCGACCAATTTTTCTCAAACTTCATCGCTTATGACGTCCCAGCTCCGACGCGATTAGCCGAGGATGGGCGGCGCCGAGGATCTAGCGGACTTGCGGGAAGCCTAGATCTACCTTGCTCGAACCCGGATCGGGCCATCGGCTCGTCACTACCTTGGTGCGCGTGTAGAATTGCACGCCTTCCGGACCGTACATGTGCAGATCGCCGAACAGGGAAGCCTTCCATCCGCCGAAGCTGTAGTAGGAGACCGGAACCGGAATCGGTACGTTGATTCCGACCATGCCGACTTCGACGTCAAACTGGAACTGGCGCGCTGCCCCGCCATCGCGCGTGAAAATCGCGGTGCCATTGCCGTAGGGGTTTTCGTTGATGATCCGCAGTGCTTCCTTGTAGTTGTCGGTCCGCACGACCGAAAGCACGGGCCCGAAGATTTCGTCCTCGTAGCAGCGCATTCCAGGAACAACGTTGTCTAGAAGGGACGTACCCAGGAAGAAGCCTTCCTGCTCGGCTACCGGACTCTGGCGGCCATCGACCGAAACCGTGGCTCCTTCGGACGCCGCGTTCGCTACATAAGACGCCACCTTGTCTCGATGCTCGCGCGTAATCAGAGGACCCATTTCGTTGCCCTGCTCCATGCCCGGCCCGACCTTGATCTTTGCCATGCGCTCACGGATCGCCTCGACCAGCGGATCCGCGACCTTACCTACGGCGACCACGACCGAGATAGCCATACAGCGCTCGCCGGCGGAGCCATAGGCGGCCGACACGGCTGCGTCGGCGGCCATCGCGATGTCTGCGTCCGGCAGCACCAACATGTGGTTCTTAGCACCGCCGAGGGCCTGCACGCGCTTTCCGTTGCGCGTGCCAGTTTCATAGATCGCCTTGGCCACCGGAGTTGAACCGACAAAGCTGATCGCTTTCACGTCGGGATGCTCAAGTAGGCGGTCCACGGCAACCTTGTCGCCTTGCAGAACCGTGAACACGCCATCCGGAACCCCGGCTGTCTTCAGCAACTCCGCCAGGAACAAGCTCACGGACGGGTCTTTTTCAGAAGGCTTCAGGATAAAGGTGTTTCCACAAGCGATCGCGTTGGCGAACATCCACATCGGAACCATCGCCGGAAAGTTGAAGGGCGTGATACCGGCCACGACACCAAGCGGCTGGCGAATTTGATAGACATCGATTCCGCGGCTCGATTGTTCCGAGAAACCGCCTTTCAGAAGATTGGGAATGCCGCAAGCGAACTCGATGTTCTCGATTCCGCGAGCAACTTCTCCCAACGCGTCGGCGAGTGTCTTGCCATGTTCGAGCGTAATCAATTCCGCGATACGTTTCCGATTGGCGTCGGCCAGTTCGCGAAATTTGAAAATGATCTCCGCGCGACGCGATAAGGCGGAAGGCCTCCATTCGACAAACGCCTTTCGGGCCGAGGCCACGGCTGCGTCCACTTCCGCCACGCTCGCGAAGCCAACGCGCGCTTGCGCTTCGCCGCTCGCGGGGTTCCAAACGGTCCCGAAGCGTCCCGACTTGGAGCTTACCGGTTTTCCATCGATCCAGTGATCGAGCGTCTTGATGCCGACCGAAACATCCGCGATTGCCATAAGTGCCTCTCTGCTCCCACGCCGCATCCTCAAATCATTCGAGGCTCGCAACGGGAATCCTCAGTATACAGTCCCTATGAGTGCGAACGGGAGCCGGCTCCGCTCCGGCGAAATATGGTAAAAGAGTTGATTGCAAACGTGTGCAGGAGGTTGGGCGTTGGCGCGAAACTCATCGAAACTACTCGTTCCCGCGGGATCGAAAAACGCGGCATCGGGATCGCTCATCCGCACTACGCCGGAATCGACCGGTTTCGATTTCATTACCTTCGAAGCCAGGCGCCTCAACTCGGGCGAAATCTGCGAAGGCACCACTGGCCGGAATGAGCTCGCGATCGTCATGCTCGGCGGAACCCTCTCGATCGAATCGAGTGCAGGATCCTGGCAGGGAGTCGGACGCAGGGCGAACGTGTTCGCCGGGATGCCGTACGCCGTCTACCTGCCGCTCGGGGTCAGCTACAAGATCAGCGCGGACACGCCATGCGAATTCGCGATGTGCTGGTGTCCTGCTGACCGGAGTTTTCCGGCGCGCCTGATCACTCCAGCGGACGTCGAGATCGAGATCCGCGGCGGCGTGAATGCGACTCGCCAAATCAACAAAATCATCCAGCCGGAATTCGCCGCGCAGCGACTGCTGATCGTCGAGGTCTACACGCCTGGAGGCAATTGGTCGAGCTATCCTCCGCACAAGCACGACGTCCACGAGCCACCCGGAGAAGTGGACCTCGAAGAAATCTACTACTACCGGATCGACCGGCCCGAAGGCTATGCGATCCAGCGCGTCTACACGTCGGACGGACGGCTGGATGAAACGATCACGGTTCGCGATGGCGAAATCGTCCTGATTCCGGAAGGCTACCATCCGGTCGTCGCGGCGCATGGATACAACGTCTACTACCTGAATGTTCTCGCCGGAAGCGCGCGCTCAATGGCGGCTTCGGATGATCCGGATTACGCGTGGGTGCGGAAAACGTGGACCGATACGGATCCGCGGGTTCCGTTGGTTCGACTGCAGGAGGGCGAATGAGCAGACGCCGCCGAATGACGATGTCGCAGGCATTGGTTGCCTATCTCAAGAACCAATACGTCGAGCGTGACGGACGACAGCATCAGTTCTTTTCCGGCATGTGGGGAATTTTCGGCCACGGCTGTGTTGCAGGCGTCGGCCAAGCTCTGCAGGAGCACTTGGATTTTCCATACTACTTGTGCCGCAACGAGCAGGCTGGCGTTCATGCCGCGATCGCATACGCGAAGGCCAGCAACCGGCTTCGCACGTTCGCTGTGACTTCATCGATAGGACCTGGCGCCACGAACATGGTTACCGGCGCTGCGACCGCGACGATCAACCGGCTGCCGGTGCTGCTGCTGCCGGGCGATGTTTTTGCCCGGCGAAACGTTGGACCCGTCCTGCAGCAATTGGAATGGGAACAGAGCCAGGACGTCAGCGTTAACGACACGTTTCGCCCGGTCTCGCGGTATTGGGATCGCATCAACCGGCCGGACCAGCTTCCGTTCTCGTTGCAGGAGGCGATGCGCGTGTTGACTTCGCCAGCGGACACGGGCGCGGTTGTTCTTGCGCTTCCGCAAGATGTCCAAGCGGAAGCCTTCGAGTATGACGAGCAGCTTTTCGAAAAGCGGATCTGGATAATCGCGCGACCGCAGGGTGACGACGCGCTTTTCGGCCGCGCCGTCGAACACATCCGAAGCGCGAAGGCGCCGATCATCATCGCCGGAGGTGGCGTCCTCTATAGCGAGGCGACCGATGCCCTGGCGAATTTCGCCGCGCAAACCGGCATCGCGGTTGGCGAAACGCAGGCGGGTAAGGGATCGCTGCCATTCGATCATCCGCAGAATCTCGGAGCTATCGGTGTCACGGGAACGCTTGGTTCGAACGTGCTGGCCCGAGACGCGGACCTGGTAATCGCCATCGGTACTCGACTTTCCGATTTCACGACGGCTTCGAAAACTGCGTTTCAGAATCCGGATGTCCGCTTTCTAAATATCAATGTGTCGGAGAACGACGCGCACCGTCATTCGGGGATTCCGTTGGTTGCCGACGCGCGGGTGACGCTCGAACGGATCGCGCAGCAGTTGCGCGGCTATCGCGTCTCGAGCGAATACTCGAATCGCGTGTCTGACTACAAGGCCCGCTGGGAACAGGAAACCGACCGCTTCTTCGGTATCCGCGACGGACATCCGTTCAGCCAAAGCGAAGTGATTGGCGCCGTCAACGAAGCGTCAGAGCCGGAAGACGTCGTTGTCTGTGCGGCCGGCGGACTGCCAGGAGATCTCCATAAACTCTGGCGGACGCGCATGCCGGGCGGGTACCACATGGAATACGGGTATTCGTGCATGGGCTACGAAATCGCCGGCGGACTTGGCGTCAAGATGGCGGATCCCTCGAAGCAGGTTTGGGTCATGGTCGGCGACGGCTCATTCCTAATGATGTCGTCCGAAATCGTGACTTCGATTCAAGAAGGCTGTCCGCTAAACATTGTGATTCTCGATAACCAGGGTTTCGGGAGCATTGGCGGATTGTCGAGGAGCCTTGGCTCCCTCGGGTTCGGAACCGACTACCGGCAGCGCCGGGCGTCAAGCGGCCAGTTGGACGGCGATTGGATTCCAGTGGACTTCGGGGCGTTAGCTGCCGGCATGGGCGCGCATGCGGTTAGAGCGCGAACCTATGCCGAACTAGCCGCGGCGCTTCAGGCGATGCGAGGCCACACGCGAACTTCCGTGGTGGTCGTCGAAACCAACAAAGCGGCGCGCGCGCCCGGTAATGAATCGTGGTGGGACGTCCCCGTCGCCGAGGTATCCAGTATGCCGACGGTGCAGGAAGCCCGCGTCTCCTATGAAATCGCGGTGATGAAGGAGCGAAACTTTCTCGCTCCGCAGCAGCCGGATGTAGAACTCGCTGGTTCGACTTTGCATTCCCGAAAGGACAAGTAAAAAGCGTGCCGACGAGGATAGCGACTGCGCCTGTAAGTTGGGGGATTCTGGAATTCGAAGGCTGGGAGTGGCCTCAGACATACGACGAGGTGCTCGATGAGATGGTCCAAGCCGGATACAGCGGAACGGAGCTTGGACCGTACGGGTTTTTCCCAAAAGATCCGGCCGAGCTTCGGCGAGTCCTGAAGAAACGTGAAATGAGTTTGCTGGGCGCGTTCGTGCCGCTGCCTCTGTCGGACCCCACGCTGCACAGCCAGGCCGTCGACGCTGCGCTCGAAGTCGGACGCCTGTTATCCGACGCCGGAGCTCCGTTTCTGGTCCTCGCGGATCGTATGGACGAAAAGCGCATGCAGATTGCGGGCAGCGCCAGAGAGAAAGACGGTTTGAGCGACGAACAATGGAAGCAAGCGGCGGAACTTGTGACGCAAGTCGCCGAAGCCGCGAAGCCGCTTGGGCTCCGCTGTGCGTTCCATCATCACTGCGGAACCTTCGTCGAGACCCCGCGTGAGACCGATCGGCTGCTCGAACTCACCGACCCTGAGCTTGTGGGTGTCTGCTTCGATACGGGACATTTCTCCTATGGCGGCGGCGATCCCGTCGAGTGGGCGCGCTCGAACGGCGATCGTATCTGGCATATCCATCTCAAGGACGTTCGTTCCGAGGTGTTGGACGAGACGCGCCGCGACAAGATCCACTACATGGATGCCGTCCGGAAGGGCCTGTTCTGCCCCTTAGGTGACGGTGGCGTCGATCTCGTCGGCGTGCTGCAGGAATTGGATCGTCAGGGGTTCGATGGCTGGGCCGTCTTCGAGCAGGATATCGACCCATCGGTGAAGAATGCGAAGGCCGTCGACAGCGCGATCCGCAGCCGAGAGTATTTGCGCCGCGCCGCTGGCCTCTAAAGGCTATCTGACTAAGTCCGGATCCGGCAGCATAAGATCGCGGATCACTGCATCTAGATCGTGGCACGCCGTGATGAACTGCCGCAGCGTGCGAACCGTCGGCGGAAATTGATCGAACTCAGCGATCGACATTCCGTCTTCGTTGTACGCGCGGCGGAAATCCGCGAACCGGCGGAGCAACTCGTCGACGACCCTCGCATCGACAGGGGAGTCAATACGGCTCGTCACCGCGATGTCACTCGCGTTGTAGCGGACCTGCCACGCATAGGGCGGGGAAATGACGACATCGCCTCCGATGAACTCGCTCCAATGCATGTGATTCCGGAATGCGGCGGACAGCAACCGAATCCGATAGCCGCGTTCACGGAACAGCTTGTACGTTTTCTTGAAGACAGCAACGCCGGCCCATTCGAGGTAGCCCGGATCAAGCGTGATCGTATCCTTCTCAGCGGACACCTTCAGCCAATCGTCCAGGCGGCCCACCATGATCGTGCAGACCGGCCCCATCTGGCTGATGTCTTTGCCTTCCTTCTCACGCCGCTTGAAACCGCGTTCCACTGCTTCCGCGACCGCTACGCATTGAGGCAGGGAAAAGCTCACGGTCGCGTTGATGCTGATGCCGCGATAGGTGGCCTCTTCGATAGCCGGAATCCCTGCCGCCGTTACCGGAATCTTGACGATCATGTTCGGCGCAAGGGCGGCGAACCGCTCCGCTTGCTCGACAATCGCGGCGGTGTTCCGATACAGCCGCGGATCGGTCTGGATCGACAGCCGTCCATTGCGCCCTCTGTGCGCCTCGAAGGTCGGCAGCAACAGCGCCGCGGCCGCGGTCGACATTTCCTCGACGACTTTCCAGGCGATGCGGTCCTCATCGGCCTCCGGCATCCCTTCGATTAATGCCCGGATCCGGTCGCGCCACTGCGCCATTTCTTTCTTCAAAACGCCGAGCACGATCACCGGATTGCAGGTGGCGCCGACGGCGCCGTGCTCGATCGAGTACTTCAATTCCTCGATGGACGCAGAATCGTTCCACAGACAAGACTCTGTCGTCTGCGTCATTTCGTACAACGGACTCTTGTAGGTTGGCGCGATCGCGGTAGGACTCACGGCTTACCTCCTCGAGCAGCTCTTCTATTTGAGCTGACGGTCGTAGTTTTCTTTTTGGATTCGAGGCGTGACATCGTCGTTCTTCACGGCGCGAACCGTCTCGGTCAGCAACTTCGTTATGCGCTCGTTGGAATAACGCCCTTCTTCGGCGCTGGCCGCCGCGCCTATTCCGGCGTAATGATTCGGGAATCGCGCGTACCAGCTCACCGATGTCCAGACGTTGGGCAAGGAACTGAGGCGTTTCTGATCGCTGCCGTCCTCCGTGCCCGCACGATCCAGTTTGACAAGGTCGGGGCGGATCGCCATCAGGCGCGACGTCTCCTGCTCTCCGGCGTGCTCGTCACCCTCAAGCGGCGTCTTGCGGAACTTTTGGCTCTGGAACTCTTTTGTGTATGCGGGATCCGGTTTCGGATCGAAGTAGTACACGACGTAGTCGCGGCGCTTCTCCAGTTGCGCCTGCACGAAAAAGCGGAGCCAATGCGGGTTGCCGCCATGGCTGCTGTAGATCACGATCTTCTTGAAGCCGTTCCGCGCAATCTCGTCGAGTGTTGCCTGCAGCAGTTCATTGATCAGATGCGGAGGCAGCGCGAACGTTCCTTCGGCGTACTTGGCTTCGTAAATCTGGCCGTAGAAGTACTCGGGGAAAACCACCACGTACTCTTGCTTGGCGACCTGCAGGGCACGGTGCTGTGCGCCGATGAGGTCGGCGCCGATTGGAACATGAGGGCCGTGTTTTTCGAGAATGCCGATCGGCAGCAAACAGGTGCCCTTCGAAAGCTCGAGAGCCTTTTTCCAATCTGACGCGACCAGTTCATCCCAGCGCGCGGGAATCCCTTGCGCCCACGCGAGCGAAGTCAGAAACCCAAAGCAAAGAATCTGTTTCCACATCACAGGATTCCCTTTCCGAATACCGTTATTTCAGTTGCCGATCGTAGTTTTCTTTTTGGATCTTCGCCGTAACCTGGTCGTTCTTTACGTCGCGTACGACTTTGCTCAGCATTTCGACGCTGTGAGCCAGCAGTTCGCGGCCCTCTTCGGCGGACGCCGCCGCGCCGACTCCGGCGTAGTGATTCGGAAAACGCGCGTACCAGCTGACGGCGGTCCACACGTTCGGAAGATGCGCCTGGCGTTTCTGATCCTTGCCATCTTCATTGCCGGCCCGATCGAGCTTCACCAGTTCCGGCCGCATCGCCAGCAATCCGGAGGTCTCGCGCTCACCCGCGTGTTCGTCGCCGAGCATTGGAGTTTTGCGCATTTTCGTGTACTTCTCGAGCCATTCTTTGTCGGGCTGCGGATCGTAGTAGTACACGACATAGTTGCGCCGCAGCTCGAGCTGGCTTTGCACAAAAAAGCGCAGCCAGTGAGGATTTCCGCCGTGCGAGCTGTAGATGACGATCTTCTTGAAGCCGTTGCGGGCGATCTCGTCGAGCGTGGCTTGCAGCAATTCCGAGATCAGCTTTGGAGGAATCGCAATCGTGCCCTCCGCGTACTTCGCTTCATAGATCTGGCCCCAGAAGTACTCTGGAAACACGACCGCATATTCCTTCTTGGCAACCGCTTTCGCGATGTACTGCGCGTACAGTAGATCGGAACCGATCGGGGCGTGAGGCCCGTGCTTCTCGAGGATCGCGATCGGAAGGATGCACGTTCCTTTCGAGAGTTCGAGAGCCTTCTTCCAGTCGGACGCGACTAACTCGTCCCAGCGCACGGGAAGCTCTTGCGCCGCCGATGACAGGGCAAACACAACAGAAAACGCGAGCCGGATGAGCAATGGAGCCTCCTAAAAACGGTCAGCCTCTGGCGGCTTCCACGAGCGCGTCTTTGTCCGCAAAGACTTTCTCGAATGCGTCGCCATAGTAGCGCATCAAATCCGCGTCCTGGCCGGCGAGGGGAGCCGATTGCGATCCGATGACGATCGAATTGTCCAGCAACTGCGTAGTGACCGGATAGGCTTCGTCCCGATAGCGAACCGGTGAACTGTGGCAGGTCCAGGGGCAGCCCTTGCCGTAGCCCATCTGCTCCTGGAACAGGATCTGTGAGGGCACCGGCGTCACCTGCCAGAGGACAACCTCGACGCCTTCCTCGCGCAACGCCTGTACGACCGCGTTGCGGAACCGCTTTCCGTCAATCCGCGGATCCAGGCGTTCCGGATGCAGGCGGACGCGGTACTTGTGAAATACGCTGACGCGGTCGGAAGGGACGGAGGGCGGTGTCACCAGATCGATCTCCGCCAGCCGCGCGTTCAGGTATTCGGCGTTCCGCTGCGCGGCGCGCGTGTACTCCGGCAGCCGTGCGAGCTGTGTTCGGCCGACAGCGGCTGTCAACGAAGTCATCCGATACATCCAGCCCATCATGACGGCGTTATAGTCGCGTAGATCGTCAAGCGGCCGATTCGGGTCGACGCCTGCGAGCGAAGTCTCGGCCGCTTCCTCGCCGAATTGCCGGACGCAATCGGCGCGCTCGTAGAGTTTGCGGTTGTTCGTGACAAGCAATCCGCCTTCGCCCGCGGAAAGGTTCTTGCTGCTTTGGACGCTGAAGGCGCCCATGTCGCCGATCGTGCCGACGCCGCGGCCCTTGTAGGTGGCGCCATGAGACTGCGCCGCGTCCTCAATCACCACGAGATTGTGACGCTCCGCGATGGCCAGGATCTCATCCATGTCCGCGGACATGCCATGGATGTGTACGGGGATGATCGCCTTGGTTCGCGGCGTGATTCGCCTCTCGATCTCGGCGGGACTGATGTTGAATGTCACTGGATCGATATCCGCGAAGACCGGCACCGCGTTGTGATGAAGCACCGCCAGTGCCGATGCCAAAAACGTGAACGCGGACGTGATCACTTCGTCGCCGGGACCGATGCCTGCGGCAGCCACCGCCATGTGCAATGCCGCGGTTCCGCTATTCGCCGAGAGGCAATGGGTCGCCCCCACATACTCCGCGAACTCCTTTTCGAACGCGCGGATTTCGGGCGCGGCGGATCCGGACATCATGGCGGAATCGAGGACGCGCAAGACGGCGTTGCGCTCCGCCTCGGTGATGATGGGCCAGCGGCGGGTGATTCCCTCCGGCACCACTCGGCTGGTCGTCTGGTTAATCAAAGAGTCCCTCCTGTCGGACAGCTACAGAGCAGAAGCCTGCACACGTGTGCATACGGCTAACCATTGGTCTTTGGAAAGATCGTCCACCGAAACGTCCCTAATCATACTCGCGGTCCGGACGCGAGTCAAGCTTGCGTCGCCCAATGGATTACACACGTGAGCATTAGGGAATTCTTGACGAACGTTGACACTCGTTGCTATTCTACCGATCAATGCGAGAGCGTTTCTCGATTAAAGATGTGGCCCGGATTGCCAACGTCTCTCATTCCACGGTTTCCAGGGCACTTCGCGATAGCCCTCTTGTTAACCTCGAAACCGCTGAACGAATTAAGAAAATTGCCCGGGAATCCAGTTATTGCGTCAGCGCCGTCGCGCGCAGTTTGGTAACAAGCAAGTCCCACACGCTTGGCGTTGTCGTCGCCACCGTAGCTGATCCCTTCATCGCCGAAGTGATCACCGGGGTTGAAGCGGCCGCGCGTGAAAGCGGTTACTCCGTTCTGCTCGCAAACTCAGATGGCTTGGCGGACCGCGAAACCTCGGTTGTCGAATCCTTCGAAGAAAAGCGCGTCGAAGGAATTATTGTTCTGGCTTCGCGGGTTGGATCATCCTACAAAAGTCTGCTCGAAAAGACCAGCATCCCGATCGTCCTAATTAACAATTATCGTTTCGGCGATTGCGCCTATTCCGTGGATATTGACAACGTCCCCGCGAGCCTCGAAGCAACTCGCTACCTGATTCAGCTGGGCCACCGACGAATTGCGTACATTGGCGATCGCTTCGGATTCAATTCCGATACGGAACGCTTCAGCGGCTATCGGCAGGCGTTGGGTTCCGCGGACATCCCGTTCCTCCCGGAACTCGTAGTCCACGGGGACGGCACGCCTCCGGGCGGCGAGACCGCCGTCCGTCAGCTGATGCACCTCTCCGAGCGTCCGACCGCCGTCTTCTGCTACGACGATATGACCGCGCTCGGTGCTCTACGGGGCATTCGTGCGGCCGGGCTACACGTTCCAGAGGATGTGTCGGTTATCGGCTTCGATGACCTCCTGATTGCGTCTTATATCGAACCTGCGCTGACTACAATCCGCCAGCCGAAGGAACAGATGGGTCGCCTCGCAACAGAGATTGTTCTCAAATTCCTCGGCCGGACGGATGGTCAGTCAAACGTGAAAGTCGCCGGTGAACTCATCGTGCGCGATTCAACATCTGCTCCGAAAAAGACCGCTGTCCGCCGCGCCTAGTTCTTACTTCGTGCGCATGGCCAGACCTGGGTAGACGCCGTCGACGACCTTCCCGTCGCGAAGAACAAAAACACCATTCACCAAAACTTGCTGGAAGCCTTCGGAGTACTGGGCGGCATCCTCGAACGTCGCCTTGTCGATCACCTTCGCCGGATCGAAGACCACGATGTCGGCATCGGCGCCGACTTTGATCCGGCCTTTGTTGCGCATCGCCGGAACGGACGCCTGGAGCCGCTGTGCAGGCATGATCGTCATCTTGCGGATCGCGTCGGGAAGAGTAATCATCTTTTTCTCCCTGACATACATGCCGAGCACGCGCGCGAAGGTGCCGCTACTGCGCGGATGCCCCTTGCCTTCGGCGAGCCGGCCGTCGCTGGCGATCATGACGAAGGGGCTCACCAGACCCAGCCGTAGCGCCTCTTCAGGCAGCGTGTGGCTGATCACCGAGCCTCCAATTGTGCGGTATTTCGCGAACGTTTCCGCCGTCAGCCGCTCACCCGTTGCAACCCATTGCAAGTCGCCGTATTTGTAGCCAGTCCGCTTCTCCCAATCCCCGTCGAACAAGGCCGACTCGAGGCGGGTCGCGGACGCGGTATAGGGATACATTTCGGTCGTGATGTCGAGGCCATGCTTCTTTGCGCCCTCGATCATCTGAAGACACGTCGCCGTATTTCGTCCGCCCACGCTCGTGATATGGACGACGTGGAGCGATGCGCCGGTCACCAGCGCGTCCGCCATGACTTCCTGCAGCGCGCCGACCACACCGTCGCCACGCATGTGAACGAAGACCGGAACCTTGCGCTCCGCCGCCAGCCGGAACAGGCGTAGAATCTCTTCGCGTGGCGCCGTTGGCACATACGCAATTCCAAATCCGATTCCCACCGCTCCGCTTTCCAAACCGCGCCTGACCTCATTGATGATCGACAGCGTCTCCTCTTCCGTGGCGACGCGATGCGCAGCCTCGTCGCGCGGGAGAAACGTGCCGGTATCGTTCATGACCTTCATCCGGGCGGGAACATGGCCTGAACTGGCGCCAAAGTTCACGCGCGCTTTGCCGTCGCGCTTCTGATACCAGTCGGCAGCGGATGCGACGCCGATCTCCAACTCGAGCGCGGTCGTCACGCCGTCGTGCAGTTTGAATCGATAGTTCTCGTCGTCCTGGCCATGCGAATGCAAATCGATGAAGCCTGGAGTCACTACCAGACCCTTTGCGTCGACCGTCGTCTTGGCCTGCAAGGGGCGCTCGGAAACGGCCGCGATCCGCTTGCCTTGAATGCCGACGAAACGGGTTCCATCCAATCCGGATTCCGGATCGAGGACACGGCCATTCGCAATCACGACGTCATACACCTGCGCGTGCAGGCTGAAGGCAAGAGTCAAGAGCAACAAGAAGTATCGGGTCATCGAGGCATTATTCCCAGTGAAGTCTAACTATCGTGCAACCATCAATCAGGCAAGCATCTCTCACGCAACCATCTCTCACGCAACAACAGTCGGCGGACGATTCAGCGTTCCGCGAATTGCACCATAACAAAGGCCGGCTGCCAGCCAAACGCCGCCCGCTACTTTCGCATGGAAGCCAAGGTTCGTCCAGATATAGAAGCACACCACGAAGCCCACGATCGGCGGCACTGCCGCGCTCCAGGTCCAGCACTTCGGTTTCACGCAGTATTCAACAACCGCTGCGAGGTTCACACCCATAAAGGCGATGAACGCGCCGAAATTGAGCAATTCGACTCCCAACTGGTAGCTGAGCAGCAGCGGAACAATGATGATCAGCGCGCCGCTAAACAGGACTCCATTTCGTGGATTTCCCGCAGGCGTCAGCGCGCCAAAGAACCTCTTCGGAATGACGTTGTCGCGGCCCATTCCGAACAGCAAGCGAGCCGCCGCCAGTTGCGATCCGGATCCAGATCCGATGGTGGCGATCAACAGAGACAGATTGATGAGAGCGAATAAGAATGGCCCTCCGGCGCGTCCCGCTACATGGACGAACGCGGTATCGACATCGGGATACTTCTGGAAATCGGGCCAGATCAGTTGCGCCAGGTACACCTCGAGGGCGGCCAGTGCTCCCGTGATCAGGCAAACCAGCACCGTGGCTCGCATGATGTTCCGCTTCGGATTTTCTACTTCTTCGGAAAGCGTAGATACGCCATCAAAGCCGATGTAGGTAAGCACCGAGATCGCGGTGCCCGTAAAGAGCGCGCTCTGCGAGAACGTCTTTGGATCGTAGAACGGCTGTTCGAGAAGACTAGCGGTCAGGTTCTGGCCCATCAGATATCGAATCGCGAATGCGAAGAAGACCGCGACGACGCCGCAGAGCCCGTATGCGAGCCATTGATTCGTGCGGGCGGAACTCTCGACGCGCCGCAGATTCAAACCCGTGAACAGTAGCGCGAAACCGATGCTCAGAACCGGATAGGGAATCACCGGCACGAAGTTCGCGGCCGCTTTCGCGCACCAGATGGTGGAGATCACGGGATTCAACAGGTAGTCCATCGTAATGCTCCATCCGGCAAGATAGCCAAGCGATGGATGAACCGCGTTACCGACATACGCGTAGGCGGATCCCGCGCTGGGATAGGCGCGCGCCATCCGTCCGTATGAAATCGCCGTAAACAACATCGCGACCATCGCGATCAGAATCGCGGTCACGACGTGTCCGCGCGCTTCCTGGCTGACGACGCCGAAAATCGGCATCGGCGCGGTTGGCTGCACAATCACGATGCCGTACAGGACCAGATCCCGCAAGCGCAGCACGCGTCGGAGTTGAGGCGCGGCCGCTGCGGCCCCGATTTCGTTAGTCGTCAACCGGTCTCCCTTTTGAAACTTGCAGCGATTCCTTCCGAGTCACAATATCACGAGTTTCCCTTTATGCAATCGTGTGTTGTGATTTTGGTGCAAGCGGGGGAGTAGGTGGCCTCGCATGAAACGCAGGCCGATGACAGCGACTGTTGGCCACCGCGCGGCCTCAAGTGGCCCAAATGCTGATAGTTTTTACCCGTTTCAAGATCCACCCGCCTGCGCTGTCTTAGCAAAACAAACAACCTCACGCATCGCGCATTTGGGAGGGTATAGCGTCGAGACCATCGGTTCGCGATACACACGTTTGCATACGCCTGGAATGATGTTACAATCTGCCATGCTTACCCGAAGGTCGCTTTTTGCCGCAAGCCTACTTGCCGCTACCCAGCGGTCATTTGGAGCCACTTCCACACGCCCGTCCGAAATCGAAGCCCGCCTCGCGCGCGGCGATCTGAAGGACATCTACAAGGAAGACTTGCCGACGCCCGCGATGGTCGTCGACCTCGACCTCTTCGAGCGCAACATGCGCAAGATGGCCGATCACTGCAAAGCCACCGGAATCCACATCCGGTCTCACGTCAAAATCCACAAGAGTCCCGAGATCGCGAAGCGGCAGCTTGCGAGCGGCGCGATTGGACTCACCTGCGCTACCGTCGCCGAATGCGAACTGATGGCTCGCGCCGGATTGAAAGGGGTCCTGCTCACGCGCCAGCCCGTGGGCAAGAATAATATCGGCCGCACCATCGGGCTCGCCAAGCGGGAACCCACCTTCGGAACGGTTGTCGACGATCCGATCGTCGCGGATTGGCTGCAGGATGCAGCGGCCAGCCAGGGCGTATCGCTGCGCACCGTGGTCGACGTTTTCGCCGGGTCGAAGCGCCATGGAATGCAAGCGGGCGAGCCTGCACTCGCTCTCGCCAAGCGAGTCGACAAGGCAAAGAATCTCAAACTCATCGGACTGATGGGTTACGCGGGAGGCGCGGCGCACGTGTCCGGCTGGCAGGAACGCAAGAACAAATCCGACTCCGACCTGACTGGTCTTCGCGATACGGTGGCGGCGGCGAAAAGCGCGGGCCTGCCCGTCGAGATCGTGACCGGAGGCAGCACAGGCACCTACAACATCGATAGCGAAACCAAAGTCCTCACGGAACTTCAAGCCGGCTCGTATGTTTTCATGGACACCCTCTACAAGGTAATCGGGGGCAAGACCGACGCAAAGGCGTATACCGATTTTGCGATGTCGCTTACGGTGCTGACGACCGTTATCAGCGCCCGCCACCCGAACTTGTGCACGATCGATGCCGGCAACAAGGCGCTGCTCCGCACGACGGATGAAGTGAAGGGACGCCCCGACATGAAAGTCATCAACCAGGGCGCCGAGTACGGCGGCATCACCTGGGCCGACGGAGCGTCTGGATTCAAGTTGGGCGACCGCGTGGACATCTATCCGTCGAATCTCGACATGAGCACCAACGTCTACGATCGCTACTACGTCGCCCGCGGCGAAAAGATCGTCGATGTCTGGCCGATCATGGGCCGCTCCGGCGCGGCACAGCGATAGCCTTCACGAGAATCCCGATGCCGCTGACCCGACGAACCTTCGTCTCGCTGGCCGCAGGTCTGGCGGCGAAGGCTCAATCCTCCGAGGATCTATGCTGGCTGAACCTCACCGAGGCGGCCGCGAAGATTCGCAGCCGCGAGGTCACGTCAACTCGGATCGTCGAGGCCTGTCTAGCGCGTATTCAATCGACGAATCCGAGGGTGAACGCCTTCATCACGGTGACCGGCGAGTTGGCGCTCGCGCAAGCGAAGGCCGCGGATGCATCGCTCGCCAACGGCAAACTACTCGGACCACTCCACGGCATCCCGATCGCGCTGAAAGATAACATCGACACTGCCGGTGTTCGCACGACGGCGGCGAGCGCGCTGTTCGACGATCGCGTTCCCGCGCAGGATGCCGAAGTCACCCGGCGCCTGAAATCCGCGGGCGCGATTCTCATCGGCAAGACCAACATGAACGAGTTCGCGCTGGGTGGAACGTCATCGACGAGTTATTACGGACCTGGCCGCAATCCGTGGGCGCTCGACCGCAATCCGGGCGGATCGTCGGGCGGATCCGGTGCCGCCGTCGCCGCGGGAATGTGCCCCGCCGCTCTGGGAACAGACACGAGCGGTTCGATCCGGATCCCGGCGTCGCATTGCGGAATCGTCGGGCTGAAGCCGACTTACGGGCTCGTTTCGATCCGCGGCGTAATTCCGTTGACCTATTCGCTCGACCATTGCGGTCCGATGACGAGGACCGTCGAGGACGCCGCCGTTCTGCTGAACGTTCTCGCCGGCTATGACAAGTTGGACATCGCGAGCGTCCAGCATCCGGCGGAAGATTATGTCGCGGGAATGAAGCAGCCTGTATCCGGCCTGCGCGTCGGTCTTCCCCGGATTCCGTTCTTCGACCTCGTGGATCCGGAGATCGCGAAGTCCGTCGAGGACGCCATCCGCGTGCTGGCTCGCATCGTGAAAAGCGTGAAAGACGTCGCTTTACCGTCGACCAACAACGTCATTAACGGGCTCGGCGGCGAACTCTACGCGTATCACGAGGAACTCTACAAACGCAGCCCGGCGCGGTATCAGCTCCGCGCACGACACATTCTGCGTGACCGCGCCCAGTTGAAGGTGTCCGATTACATTCGCGCGAAGTGGGAGATGGAGCTTCTTCGGCGGACCATCGACGACGCTTTCACCGATTTCGACGTCGTCGTTTTTCCGACGCGCCGAATCGCCACGCGAACCGTCGAGCAATCGCTGGAATTGGATCAAAGCGAAAAAGAACGCAACCCCGAATCCGACGGCAACGGCTACTTCAACGTGTGTGGGCTTCCCGCCATCACAGTTCCGTGCGGATTCACTCGCGACGGCATGCCCATCGGAGTCGAGATCGGCGGCCCGCATTTTTCGGAATCGACGCTTCTCGCGCTCGCGCACGCCTACGAACGTGCGGCGGGCTGGTACCGGCAGCGGCCTGATCTGCGACCGAAGGCATCGCCGTCGAACTAAAGCGTCACGCTTATAGCTTGAGGCCAAGCCTGTTGACGAAATAATCGCGATACGCCGGATAGATTTCCACCTCGCGCGGCGATCGCACGAAGTCGTAGTTCGCAAGCCCGATGTGCTCTCCGAGGACGAAGCCGTCGAAGTCGGATTCCTTCAGGAACTCGACCACGGCGGGGAAGTTGACGGATCCCTTGCCGGGAACCACCATGCCGCCCTTGCCGCTGCGGCCGCGATCCTGCCAGTTTAGATTCGGATCGAAATCCTTGAAGTGGATCGTGATCAGCCGCGAGCGATACGCTCGAAGAATCTCGAGCGCATCGCCACCTCCGCGCGCGGCCAGCCAGCCGAGATCCGCGTTCAAACCGAGGTAAGCAGGATTCGTCAGATCCATCAACCGGCGGAAGGCGAATGTGCTGTGGGTGTGATACGTGAAGCGGATCCCGTACTCCTCAAACACTCGGCGGCCTTCCGTGTTCGCAAGGCGTGCGACGCGCCTCGTAACGTCCTCGTCCTCGACGCGATCTTCCGTAGCGCCGGGAGCCAGTCCGCCTTCCCAACCCAGATAGGTAGCGCCGACCTGACTGAGAAACTTCGCCACCTGCGCATTCTTCTCGCGAATCCCGCCCGGATCGCTCGGTTGGTCGGCGGGAGCTCCGGTGTAGGGCCCAGCGAACAGGTACGGCTGATTGACGCCGACCAGTTGGAGGTTCAACGCCGCCATCCGATCGCGGAACTCCTGGGGCTTGGTGCCGTATTGCTCCGCGATCTTGATCATGCCGTTGTCGACTTCGACGCAGCGCAGCCCGGCTGCGGAAAGCGCCTTCATGCGCATCCAATAGCTGTCGAGGGTGCCGTCGGTGGCCGGCGCGAATCCCACTTGAAATCGCTGCGGCCGCCGCGTCGCAGCGCGAAGCGCGCCGAATGAGGTTGCGAGATAGCTTCCAGCCAGGATTCCGGCCGATTTCAGAAACACTCTTCGATCGGTGCTGGTCATATCGCCTCCTCCAAAATGTCAGAGCTTCAATCCGAGCTTGTCGAAATACGCCTTGAACGCCGGATAGGCGTCCACCGATTCCTTGCTCCGCACAAAATCATAAGTGCCCAGGCCGATGTGTTCTCCGAGAACACAGCCGTCGAAGTCCGACTCCTTCAAATATTCCGTCACCGCCGGGAAATCGATGATGCCTTTCCCAGGAATTACGATGCCGCCTTTATAGTGTTTGCCCTGGTAGTCGAACTCATAGTTCGGATCGTAATCCTTGTAATGGAGGGTCATCAGCCGCGAGCGGTAGGCCTTCACCACCTGCACGGCGTCTGAACCGCCGCGCAATTCAAGCCAACCGAGATCCGTGGTCAGCCAGACGTCGCCGGGCTTGGTGAGATCCATCAGCCGGCGGAATCCGACAGAGGAATGCGTGTGATACGCGAAGCGGATTCCGTACTCTTCGCGGGACCGCTTCCCCAACTCGTTCGCTAGTTTGCCCAGCGTGCGCATCACCTCTTCGTCTTCGCTCAACGCGCCATAAGGTCCGGTGTACGTGCCACCGATGGCCTTCATGAACTTGCAGATGATTTCGTTTTCCGCCCGAATTTCGGCGTACTTTGTCGGATCGAGCAGCGGATACACTTCGTTCAGCCCAACCAGCTTCAACTTCAGGGACGCCATCCGGTCCTTGAATTCGCTGATCTTGTTGACGTACGCCTGCGCGAGTTTCAGGCGGCTGTTGTCGACCTCGATGGTGTGAAATCCTACCTTTGCGCAGGCTTCCATGTTTCGCCAGAACGATTCCATCGTCCCGTCGGTCGCGGGTGCGAAGCCAGCCAGGAACTTCTGCGGCTTCGAGGTTGCGCCCCAAATTGGAACGCTGCGGGATGCCAGGATCGCCGATCCGGAGAGGACTCCGGCGGCCTTCAGAAACATTCGTCGTTGCATACGCCTCCTACGGAGCGGCGCTTTAAAGGTTGCCGCGTTTGAATTCGTCAGCCAGGTAGTCGGCGCCGCGCAAGGCGAGCGCCATGATCGTGACCGTCGGACTCTTCTCCGACGATTGGGTGAACAGTCCGCCGTCCGCGACAAACAGATTCTTGATGTCGTGGGTCTGTCCGAACCCGTTGGTCACCGACGTTTTCGGATTACTCCCCATGCGGTTCGTACTCGACTCGTGCTCCGACCACCCTGGACGGAACATCTCTTGCGTGATCGAGATGTCTTCTGCCTTGCAGGCATGGAGCAGCATCGCCAATTGATCCTGCATGTCGCGGAACATCTTCTTCTCGTTGTCACCGGTCTTGCAATGAATTTTGACCGTCGGGATTCCGTACGCGTCCTTCTCGCCGCTCGGATCGATCTGCATGTAGGTATCCGCGTTCGACAGCCGCTCACCGAAGCAGCCGAAGCCGATACGCGCCATGTAGCGCGAGCGGATCGCTTTCTTCAGTTCGACGCCGAATCCGGGGAAACGCGAGTCGATGCTGCGTCCGCTGCCGGATTGCATGCCGTAGCCGCGAATATAGCCGAGTGATTTTTGATAACTGAAATTGAAGCGCGGAACGTATCCTCCACCGCCGTAGCTATCGGTGTTCAGGCTCTCGAGGTTGAATAGTTGCGGCAGGAATCCCGATCCGCCGCACTGGATGTGGTCGACCAGATTTCGCCCTACCTGGCCTGAACTGTTCGCGACGCCATTCGGGTACTGGCGCGGCCGGGAGTTCAGCAGGATCCGCGCAGACTCGATCGCCGACGCCGACATGACGACGACCTTGCCCAGAGCCTCGTGACTCTCTTTGGTGATGCGATCGACAAAGCGCACGCCGCGCGCCTTTCCGGAGTTCGAATCGATCAGTACCTCGGCCACGACTGCATTTGTACGAACTGTGTAATTGCCCGTTTTGTGCGCCAGCGGAAGAAACACCTGCGCACCGTCGAACTTCGAAGCCGTGGAACACCCGTCGACGCAGTGTCCGCAAAAGTGACACGCCTGCCGCCCGTTGTGTGGACGCGTGATGATCGCCATCGGACTCTGCAAGTAGCTAAGCCCGGGACGATTCAGCCGTTTGATTGCCTCGTACGCGATCGTCTCTCCGCACCGAAACGGAGCCGCCGGCATGTACTGCCCCTTCGGACACTCCGGATGATCGATGGTCCCGCCGCAGAATCCGGCCATGCGCTCAATGCGGTCATAGTAAGGTTCGATGTCGGCGTACGTGATCGGCCACGGCTCGCCGTATCCGTCTTCCCGTGCCGCGTTGAAATCTCGCGGACTGAATCTCGGCGACACGCAATTCCAGAACTTCGTTCGTCCGCCAATCAAGCGGTAGCGCTTCCAGGTCCAATCTTCGCCGGAGGTCGTGTAGTTGCTCTCCTGCTTGGTGACGTAGTATTTGCCGTTCTTCCAGTTCGGCTCCGGGCGTCCGCCTAGCCAGGGTTTCAGATCCTTGTATGGAATGCGATGGAACGCCTGGTGGAAAAGTTCCATCGACATCAGCTCGTTTGGCGCAACGTTCGGACCGTATTCGAGACTCAGGACTTTTAGGCCCTTGCCTGTCAGCTCCATCGCCATCGTGGATCCGCCGGCGCCGGTGCCGACGATTACGGCATCGTAAACTTCGCTCACTGGTCTTCTCCGATGATGTTGTCCGAACTCGGAAACGGCCAAGGCAGCGTCGAATCCTGAATCGACGCGCGCTGCGCCGGCCGCGATGCAGCATCCAACGAATGTCCGCCATGCGGACAGCCTTTGAACGAGCTCAGTACCTGGTTGCCGACAAAATGAAGCTCTTCGTACAAGCCCATCTCTGATGAGTAATATCCGACCAGCGTCATCGCCTTGACCGTTTGGAAGAAACCGTTTCCGTCGGCGTTCTTCGGAAGCATCGCCTCCAGAACTTTTGTCTGCGCCGCTTCGCCCGCATCGGCGAATCGTTTGCCGGATGACTTACGGCTTGCGGCATCCAAGTCGGCAAGGCCCTTATGGAATCGTTCGCCGAGCGCCGAATCACCACCCGCAAGGATGTCGATGTACAGCGGGACGCCCGCATCCACTGCACCGGGAGTCTCCGTGCGAGGAATGATCAAGTCCACCATCCGGGAGAGCGCTTTGAATTCCGCGGCTTTGAAGTATGTGGGCTTTCCCGTCGCGAGTGGCCGGCGCTTGCGGGTCGATTTGGACGATGCTGCCGGGGTATGTCCTTCGTGAACTTGCTCCAGATACTCCGCCACGGCTGATGGCGTCCACGCCGCGGCGGCCATGCAGCCCAACATGTATTTCAGGGCCTGCCGTCGCTCAACCTCGGGCTCATTCTGTATCGACACCAAATCGTGTTTAGACATCGCAAATCCGAAACGCTTGCGCTAGCGAGGTCAGCGCGTCTTTCTGCGGAAGAAACTCCTGCGCGATAAACCCCTTGTAGTTTTTGTTTGCGAGAAGTTTGCAGATCGCCGGATAGTTGATCTCCTGTGTCTCGTCGATCTCGTGCCGGCCTGGATTCCCCGCGGTATGGAAATGCCCGATGTAATCCCAGTTGTCGGTGATCGTCCGGATCAGATCGCCTTCCATAATCTGCATGTGATAGATGTCGTAGAGCAGTTTGAACCGCGCAGAACCGACGCGTTTCACTAACTTGGTGCCCCACGCCGTGTGATCGCACATGTACTCGCCGGGCTGACCCTCAAAACGGCTGTTCAGAAGTTCCATGCAGATCGTGACGCCTTTTTTCTCGGCCTGCCCAATCACTCGCTTCAATCCCGCCGCACAATTCTCGATTCCTTCTTCGTCCGACATGCCGTTCCGCCAGCCGGAAAAGCAAATGACATTCGGAACGCCCGCGTCCGCGGCGTTGTCAATAAACGTCCGGAAGTATTGTTCCCACGTATCGTGATTCTCTTTGCGATTGAGCCCCGCGCGGATCTGCGGATTGCGTAACTTATCGGCGTGAGACGCCATTGCGCACGTCAGCCCGTATTTCTTGAGCGTCGGCCAATCCTCTGGCGGAACCAGTTCGACCGACTTGATTCCAATCGCCGCGGCTCCGCGTGCCAACTCTTCAACGGACAGGCTGCGGAAGCTCCACTTGCAAACGGACTGATTCAAGACGCCCCGAGCCTTTGAAGCGAGAGGGGAGGGTTGTGCCCTCCCACTCGCGAGCGAAGCGACAGCCAACCCGCCCGCTAATACTGCGCGACGACTGGTTTCCGGCAAGGTGCAAGTCTCCAATCCGTACGAAACAATCTAGAACGTGAAGCGAGCTGCGAACCGCACCACACGTTCATCAATCTGTTCCCGGCTGTTCGGCCGCGTCGCCGTGATGGTCGAGAATCCGCCGAGGCTGTTGATGCTGCCATCGGCGCGGCGCGACATCGTCGAGACGTTGGCGGCCGGATTGCCCCAATGCGGGTGGTTCGGCAAGTTGAACGCGTCCGCGCGAATCTCCATCTTGATACGCTCGGTGATCGCAAACCGCCGCGTCAGTCCCATGTCCAGGTTGACCGCCTTCGGTCCGCGAAGGATCATGAAGCCCGCTGTGCCGAAGCTCGCTGTCGTAACGGGAGCGAACGCCAACGGATCGAAATAGGATTCACCAGGTCCGTGATTGCCAAAGATCTCGACGCTGGATTTCACTTGGTCCGCGCGTTGGACGTTGTTCGGTGCGTTCAGCGATGTGTTGGCCGCGGTGACGTTAAATGGAAGCCCCGACACGATCGAGAAGCTCCCGGTCACCTGCCAGCCGCCTAACAGTACGCCTGCGACTCCGCCGTTTGAGAACATCGGCTTACCTTTGCCGAACGGAAGTTCCGCGATTGCGGTCGTGACGAAGTTGTGAGGAATGTTGAACGGCAATACGGCCCGATTCAAATTCTGATAACCCTGGGCGTGAATCGCCAGGCCGCCGGCGCCGGTCGTTACGCAGCAGACGCCAATCGCCTTCGACCATGTGTACGCCATGTTGATATTGATCCCTTGAGCGAACCGCTTGGTCGCCGTCATCTGCAGGGCGTCGTAGTGCGTGTTACCAACGGACTGGATCACGTTGGTGATCGCTGTCCGGCCAAACGTACTGAACAGCGGCTGCCCAGCCGTTCCAGCTCCGGGAGTCTGACCTGCGTTGTAGTCGAGTAGCGCGAGCTCTTTGGTTTGTCGAGTCGCGACGTATCCGGCTTGGACTACGGTGTCTTTGCCGAGCTGTTTCTCAAGCGTGAAGTTCCACGACTGGATGTAGCCTCGCCGAAGATCCGTAGGTGCGGTGGTCAGCGCCACGTTGCCCGGCATCGGCACCTTTCCGTTCCCGAGATCCGGATTCGGAATTAGCGGAATGCCGTCCTTCACTTTCGTCGCCCAGGTGAAGCTGTTGGCCGCGTTCAGGTTCAGCGCGACCAGCGTCGGGTAGTTAGTGCGCAGTTGACGCGCCAGCGCAAACGGATCCCACGCGATTCCGTATCCCGTGCGGATCACAAACGTGGGCGTTACGCGATATGCCAGACCGAACCGCGGCGCAAACTGCGTGCTGCTGACCGTAACGCCGCAATCTTTCGGAACCACGCCGACACCGCAAACGCCCATTTGGTTGGCTTTGAAGTCGTACTGTTCTAAGCCACGGTCTTCGCGCGTCGGGAACGGATAGTATTCATAACGTAGCCCCAGCGACAATGTCAGCTTCGGCGTCGCCTGCCACGTGTCCTGAACGAAGAAGCCCATAAAGTGAGCTCGCGTCGTCAGGAAATCTGGCACCTGCAGGTTTCTTCCAGTGAAGCTCGAAAGGCCCAACAGGAACGTCGAAAACTCGTTGAACAAATTCGATGCCGGACCGCCGTTGAGTGAAGTCGGACCGCCCGTCATTCCGAATCCGCCCTGTGGACCGTGGTTGGCGACGTTCGGGAATTCCGCCTGCTGGGCGTTGATGCCTTGGTGGACGTATTCACCGCCCGCGCGAATGTTATGACGTCCGCGGACCCAACTCGCATTCGCGACATAGTTCCACTGCGGATTCTGTTGGACGTAAGGCATGAACGGACAGCAGGTGCCGAACGCGGAGAAGTTGCTGGTCTGAATCCCGGTCCAGCCCGCAATGAAGCGCGGCCAGCCGCCTTCGAACGAGCGCGTTCCGTTGGTCCCGGGAATCCCGAGCTCGAGGCCAATGTTTCGATCCTGGTTCGCTTGCGCGCCGGTAGACCGCATATCGGTCCATCCGAAATAGCTATCCACCACGAACTTCGGGCTAAACACATAGCTTCCGGAAATGGTCATGTTCACTGTGCGCCCGAACGCGACGCCCGGGTCGCCTTCGGGGTTCCGTACGATCGGTGGACCGCCTAGCTCTCCGAAGATCTCCGTGTCCACGCCGTCAAACTTCAAGACGCCCACGCGCCCGGAAATGGCGAGTTTGCTCGTCGGATTCCAGTTGATCTTTGCGTCGCCGACGTCGCGAGTCTGATTGTAGGGAGCGACCGCAAAGAAATTGGAGGTGAGCGCGTTCGGCACGTTTGGCGCTGGAATTAGGGGCAGAATCTTCCGGATGATCGGATCCCACTGCGTAATCGGAATCTGATTCAGGGCATAAGGCAGGCGGCCGGTGCCGTTGGCGTTGCCGGTCGTCGGATCGTACATCTGAGTCGGCGACGCGGACATATTGCCCTTCACCATGTCTGTAGTTGGAACGGTCGCAAACACCGAGCCGAGCGTCCGGTACCGCACCCCTTCGTACGATGCGAAGAAGAACAGTTTGTCCTTGATGATCGGACCACCGACCGTGCCGCCAAACTGGTTGTAGATGTTTTTCGGTTTCGCCTGTGTGGCCGGGAGCAGCACGGGCTTCGCTTTGGTCGACGTGTCGTTGTGGTACTCAAACCCGGATCCATGAAATTGATTCGTGCCGCTCTTGATCAGGACGTTGATGGCAACGCCACCCGCGAGTCCCTGCTCGCCGTCGAATGTGTTGGTCGCCACGTTTACTGTCTCGATCGCATCCAGGCTCGGAATGTAGGCGGTTGAGTCCGGCAGCCAGATGTTGGTCTGGCTCGCACCGTCGATTCTGGTGTTCTTGGTCATCGAGTTGGTGCCGTTGACGTAGAAATTCATTGAGCGCGAAGGACTCGCGCCAATCGACTTCTGGCTCGTTGGAGGCGTGAAGCCTGGCAGAGTCGCCAGCAGCGCTTCGTAATTGCGGCCAGGAGGAACCGGCAACTCCCGGAGAGTCTCCTTCCGGATCTCTCTGCGCACTTCGGCGCTATCGGTTTGCAGCGTGACGGCCTGCGCGGAGACCAGCAGTCTCTCGGAAACAACACCAACTTCCAGCGTGACGTCGAGGCGTGCGGTCGAACCGAGTGTGACCGCCACGTCAGTTCGTACCAATTCCTTGAAGCCGTCCATCCTCGTCGAAATGGTGTATGTCCCGGGAGGAACAGTATTGAACGCGAAGTAACCCGCCTCGTTGGTCAGCGTCTCGCGAGAAAGGTTCGTTCCTTGATCGACAATCGTTACGCGCGCTCCCACGACCGCAGCCTGACTGCTGTCGGTCACTGTACCGGTGATCGTGCCGTACAGGACTTGGGCCTGAACCGGCGCCGTCAAGGTCAACAAAGTGAAGGCCAGAACGGGAATGCAAAGCACGAGCCAGGCTTCCCGCTTCGAAATCGATTTCAAGTGGTCGATCATGGTGCCCCTCCCGTTATTGCACACGTGTGCAAACAGAGGCCAAAAATTGCTGATCCGCTTTCTCGCCATTCCTGTTTCCTCTCTGCACACGTGTGTATAGCGTTTGAGTGATGCTACGCGCAGACGCCCAGCCTGTCAAGCATAATTTACAACCGGCTATCGCGTTGCCCATGTCAGATAGTCACGGCGAACGAGTTCCAACTGTTCAGCCACCACGTTCCTCTGATATCGCTGCCCATGGCCTTCGAGAGCCAAGTCGAAATCAACCGTGAGCAGCTTCATCAGAGATTTCTCCCACGCAACAATGTCAGATCCTCCTCGGGGCAGATACCAGCCCTTCACCGAATCCCCGACAAACAGAATCTTCGCACCGTCCGATTCGGTAAGAATCGAAATGCTCCCCGGCGTATGACCCGGCGTATGATAAACGTGAAATTTCTTCTGGCCCACCGTTAGCGGACCTTCTTTCAGCACCATCTGCACCGGCACCGGAGCGGAGGCCAGTCGATACACGGTGCCGGCCGCTGTTGCCACGCGATTATTCGTCGTAGCCGCCTTCACGTCGGCTTCATACAAGGCGAACTTGGCCCGGAATCTCGCATCCTGCGCCAGCGAGGCCATGGCGTCGACATGATCCCAGTGCGAATGAGTGCCGATGACCAGCTCGATATCGCCGATCGAGATTCCTAGCTTGCTCAGATTCTTTTCAAGGGCCGCCGTTCCATACCGCGAACCCGAATCGATCAGGATCGGCTTCGGCGTCCTCACCAGGTAAACAGCCGAAACCAGTCCTCGAAATCCGGCTACTTGATAGATCTCCGAAGTAATTTCGACCAGCGGCTGCTCGGCGTCTTTCACTTCCCGCACGTCCTTCGTCTCGTCGTAACCGGTGAACACCTTCGCCGTGGTGACCAGCGCCGCCATGCGGTCTTTTACCGCATGCCGTTGATATCCGCCAGCAAACCTCCATGTGAATCCAATCGAGAGCAGCCAGATTCCGGAAAGCACCACTCGTTTCTGTGCGTCAGTCATGTTTTGTTCTCCCTCATCGCCTCGGTATCCCCTGGAATCCGCGAGCTGCGCGACGGTGTTTCGAAGCATACTCCAAATCCGCTCGAAACGAGAGGATCTTGACATCGCCAGACCATCGTGTCGTAATAGCGTTTGCTTGATTGCACACGTGTGTTTCCAGGAGCGCCATGAATCGCAGCCGGATTTTCTTCCTCAGTTGCCTTGCCTTGGTTACTACGGCGATGTCGTTCTCGCTCCGCGGCGACATTCTCGATCCTCTCGGCGCTGACTTCCGGCTCACCCATGAACAGATGGGCATTGTCCTCAGCCCCGCCTTCTGGGGCTGCACACTATCGATCGTCATCGGCGGAGCGCTCGTCGACTACCTCGGAATGCGCCGTATGTTCCTCATCTCGAGCGTCGGCTACATCTTCGCTCCGATGCTGATCCTGTTCGCACCGCGTCCCAGCGCCCCCGTTAGTCCCTACTATTCGGATCCCGGGTTCGTGTGCCTGTATGCGGGTATGCTCCTTCTCGGACTCAGCCAAGGTCTCGTCGAAGGCATGGTGAACCCTCTCGTCGCAACCTTGCACCCGGATGACAAAACTCATAAGTTGAGCGTCCTCCACGCCTGGTGGCCCGGCGGCATGATCATCGGAGGATTGCTCGCCTATGCCATCACCAAACTGATGGATCTCGATGCTCCCGGCATCGATCCCGCGCGTGCCACGCTCGGCTGGCAAATTAAGATCGGCCTGCTGCTGATCCCGGCCGCCGCTTACGGGTTGCTCTTCGTCGGCCAGGCGCTTCCGAACACTGAGCGCGTCGCTGCAGGAGTCTCGTCGCGCGATATGTTCCGCGAGTCTTTGCGGCCGATGTTTTTGCTGTTCTTTTTGCTGATGTGGCTCACGACGGCCACCGAACTCGGTCCGGATCAGTGGGTCGGTCCGCTGATCACCAATCTGACGAAGATGAGCGGGATCCTGATACTGGTCTACACCGCGGGCATCATGTTCGTCCTGCGCTCGTTCGCCGGAGGAACGCTTGCGCGCCGATTCTCCCCCATCGGCTTGCTGGCGCTGTCGTCCGTCGTCTCTGCAGCGGGCCTGTTTGGATTGGCTTCCGTGACCACACCGCTTCAGGCATTCATCGCCGCCACCGTTTTCGGAGTGGGCAAGACATTCTTCTGGCCGACGATGATGGCGGTCACTTCGGAACAGTTTCCCCGAGGCGGGGCTCTATTGCTCGCCATCATGGGAGGCGCCGGGAACTTGGCCGTGGCTTTCGTCCTGCCGCTGATGGGCGGCTGGTACGACAGCTACGGGGCTGCCGCTGCCTTCCGCTACGTGGCGGTCTTGCCCGTTGTCTTGACTCTTGTTTTCGGTGCGCTACTGCTCTACTACAAGGCTGCGGGAGGGTATAAGGCCATTCGCCTCAAGACGGCGGAAGCGCCCGAAATCGCGAGTTAACGAGCTTGTTGCTGGAACGAAAGTGGACATGCGAGCACCTAACCAATTCGGAATTCAACGATCGAATCGACGTGAAATTCACTCTGCTTCAGTAGCTCTGCTCGGTCTTTTTCTAACCGGGTCCATGGCGGATGCGGAAGTCCGGTTCAATCGCGACATCCGGCCAATCATGTCGGATACGTGCTTCCGCTGCCACGGCCCGGACAAGAGTTCCCGCATGGCGAACATGCGCCTGGACCTTCGCGAGGAAGCCCTGAAGCCAACCAAGTCTGGCGTCACACCGATTCGGCCGGGTGATCCTGACCACAGCGCGATAGTTCAGCGCGTTTTTGCGTCAACGCCTGCCAAGTTGATGCCCCCTCTGTTTGCGCACAAGGAACTCTCCTCGAAGCAGAAGGATCTAATTCGCCGCTGGGTGGCGGAAGGTGCCGCCTATGAGGGACATTGGGCCTGGCAGCCGATCAATCGGACAAGCCCTCTGAGTTCGATCGATGCCTTCGTGCACGCCCGCTTGTCCGCCGAGGGCCTGAAGCCGTCGCCGGAAGCTGATCGCCGAACCCTGCTCCGCCGCGTCACGCTCGATCTGACGGGAGTGCCTCCGACGCCTGAAGAGTTTGCTGCATTCTCTGCGGACTCGGCCCCCGGTGCCTACGAACGCGTCGTCGATCGGCTCCTCACTTCGCCTCGCTACGCCGAACAGCGTACCGTACATTGGCTCGATGCGGTCCGTTACGCTGACACCACCGGTTTCCACGGCGATCAGCCGCAGCCCGCGTGGCCGTATCGCGATTACATCCTGCGTTCGTTCCTGGAGAACAAACCCTACGACCAGTTCACGCGCGAGCAAATTGCTGGAGACCTGATTCCGAACGCAACGCTTGAGCAGAAGGTCGCGTCCGCTTACAACCGCCTCAACCGGACTTCTTCCGAAGGCGGCCTCCAGCCGAAAGAGTATCTCGCCAAGTACGCTGCCGATCGAGTCCGCACCACCAGCAGCATCTGGCTAGGCGCGACCATGGGTTGCGCTGAATGCCACGACCATAAGTTCGATCCCATCACGAGCAAAGACTTCTATTCGATGAAAGCGTTTTTCGCCGACATTCGCGAAACCGGGAACGTCCCGACCAATACCGCTGCCGCCTTCGGAACGAAACTTCGGCTTCCGACGCCCGATCAGGCCAAGCGCCTTCAGGAATTGGACGATGCCGTCGCCGAAGCGAAGCGTCAGCTCGATCTCCAGGCGAGGGCCGCCAATCGGACGGAATGGGAGCAGAGCACGCTGTCTGCGCATCGCGCAGGGAAGTTGGCGTGGCACTACCAGCGTCCCGTGTCGGCCTCGACGGAACACGGTGCGAAGCTGACGATCTTCAACGAAGAACTCGTCGACTTCAACTTCTACGTGATTTCAAGCGGCGCGAGCCTGACTTCCGAACGAAAGCCTGGCGCGGGGTTGATCGTCGCCTCCGGACCCAATTCCGACAACGAAACCTACACCATCACGTTCAAACCCGGTGCAGGCGAATGGACCGCGCTCGGCATTGATGTTTTCCAGGATGAAAGCCTCCCTGGAACCCGTCTCTCCCGAGGAGCCGACCGCTTCGTACTCACATCCGTTGAAGCGGAATCCGGCGGAGGGAAACTCCCCTTCGTCCTCGCTACCGGCGATGGATTTGGTCAACCGGCGGACCATCCCCCGATGGCCCTTCTGCACCGCAATCCCAGAACCGGATGGTCAATCACCACCGGTGAGGGACGGAATCCGTTTCTCGCCCTCCGCTTCGCTGAACCAGTTCATACCACCGCCGATTCCGTGATGACCGTGCGACTGCATCACGATTCCGACTTGCGCCGCGCAACCATCGGTCGCTTCCGGCTCGCGCTTTCCTCAGCGCGGCACTCATGGCCGGAAAGCGGCAGCGCCGCGGCCAAAAGCCGCGGTAAGACCGACGGATCCGCCACGCTCACCGTCGCTCCTGATCGCGGCCTGCCGCCGCTGGTGCTTCGCGCTCTCGAAGAGAGTCCGGAAAAGCGCACCGAAGCGCAAACCGATTTGCTCGTTCGCCATTTCGCGTGGACTTCGGCGGAGTTGCAACCGCTCGTGATTCGCTTGGCTACGCTCGAAGCGGAACGCGGAATCTTGACTGGCCAGATCCCGGAAGTCGTAACCACAGTCTCCACCGAGCCTCGTGAGACCCGGATACTGCCGCGCGCGAACTGGATGGACGACACCCACGAACTCGTTACGCCCGCTATTCCCGCTTTCCTTGGAAACCTGAACTTGGGCCGGGTGGCGACGAGGCTCGACCTTGCGAATTGGCTCGTTTCCTCCGAAAACCCGCTCACCGCCCGCGTCTTCGTCAACCGCTTATGGCGCGAGTTCTTCGGCACCGGTCTGACGAAAGTCCTCGACGATTTCGGCTCGCAAGGCGAATGGCCGACGCATCCCGAACTGTTGGATTTTCTCGCCGCCGACTTCGCGAAAGATTGGGACATCCGTCGCGCGATCCGTCAAATCGTCACCAGCCAGACCTACCGCCAATCTTCGTTGAGCAATCCAGCGCTCGACGAGCGGGATCCGGAAAACCGCCTGCTCGCCCGTCAAAGCCGGTTCCGCCTCGAAGCCGAAGCCGTCCGCGATGTTGCGCTCTCAATCGCCGGCCTGTTAGTTGAAAAGTTCGGTGGCCCGAGCGTCAATCCCTATCAGCCCGACGGCTACTACTCCGCCATGAATTTCCCGAAGCGCGAGTACTCCGCGAGTCGCGGAGAAGATCTGTATCGCCGCGGGCTATACACCACCTGGCAGCGGACCTTCCTGCATCCCAGCCTGCTTGCCTTCGACGCGCCGACACGTGAAGAATGCACCATCAATCGTCCGGTTTCGAATACGCCGCTGCAGGCGCTGGTCCTGCTGAACGATCCCATCTATGTCGAAGCCGCGCGCGTCTTCGCTCAACATATCCTCGATCACGGCCCGGCATGGAAGCTACAACTTGACTGGGCGTTTCAGAAAGCTTTGAACCGCACGCCGTCGGAATCGGAGCGAGCGATTCTCACCAACCTCTATCGAACCAGCCGGGCCCGGTTTGTGGCTGCGCCCGCCGAAGCCGCGAAGCTGGTTCATGTCGGAGAGGCTCCGCTCCCGAAGACTAAGCAGACCGCGGACCTCGCCGCGATGACCACCATCGCTCGGGCTATTTTGAATCTCCATGAAACCATCACCCGCAACTGACATTTGCCGGCGCGCGTTCCTCGGCCGCGGAGTGGCCGGCCTGGGGATGTTCGCGCTGAACTCATTGCTCCAGCCGAAATTGTTCGGCGACGAGAAATGGCGCGGCGTCGTCAACCCCCTACATCACGCCGCTAGAGCTAAGCGCGTGATCTTCCTTTACCAGGCGGGCGGACCCTCGCATCTAGAAACCTTCGACTACAAACCGAAGCTTGCCAAAATGCACGGAACTCCGATGCCGGAATCCGTGACCAAGAATCAGCAGATCGCCCAGCTCGCCGGATCGAAGCTGATCTGCTTTGGTCCCCAATACGGATTCCGGAAGTTCGGTAAATCCGGCCAGGAGATTTGCGACCTCTTTCCGCATATCGGCGGCATTGCTGACGACATCTGTATCGTCCGGTCCATGTGGACTGAACAGATCAACCACGACCCCGCCCACACGCTGATGAATACCGGCTCGATCATCGCTGGACGCCCCAGCATGGGTTCGTGGGCAGTCTACGGTCTCGGCGCGGAGACCAACGATCTGCCCGGGTTCGTCGTACTCCTCTCGTCAGGCAAAGGCGGGCAAATGCAGCCGATCGCTGCGCGGCAATGGTCCGCCGGGATCCTTCCCAGCAAATTCCAGGGAGTCAAGTTCAATTCGGTTGGCGATCCCGTTCTCTACATCCAGAACCCGCCGGGCGTGAACGCCAAAGTACAAGCCGATTCCATTCAGGCAATCAATAACCTCAACCGCATCGAACACAACGCCACGCAGGATCCCGAGATTCTGACACGCGTTTCCCAATACGAGATGGCGTTCCGCATGCAGACCAGTGTTCCCGGTCTAGTCGACATGCGCAAAGAACCGCGCCACGTCCTCGACCTGTACGGAGCCACTCTTGGCGACGGTTCGTTTGCTTCCAACTGCCTGCTCGCACGCCGCCTCGCGCAGAGCGGCGTCCGCTTCATTCAGCTCTATCACCGCGACTGGGATCACCACAGCGGATTGAAGTCGAACATAGCAATCAAAGCGCAGGAGGTCGACCGCGCCAGCGCCGCCCTCATCACCGATCTCAAGCAGCAAGGAATGCTCGACGAAACCCTCGTTGTGTGGGGTGGCGAATTCGGCCGCACGCCGATGTCACAAGGAGGCGACGGACGCGACCACCACATCAAGGGCTTCTCGTTCTTCATGGCCGGCGGCGGAATCAAGCCCGGCATCACCTATGGAACCACGGACGAACTCGGCTACGAAGCGGAAGAAAACCCCGTCGCGATTCCGGACTTCCACGCGACCATGCTTCACCTCCTGGGCATCGATCACAAACGCCTATCGGTCAAATTCCAAGGTCTTGACGCAAGGTTGACCGGAATCGCGGGCAATGTAGTGAAAGATGTTCTAGCCTAGACGCCGTGCCATCCGCGGTACCGCATACCTACCAGACCGACGGCATAACCGACTGCTGACCGCTCGCGGAGCCGATCCGCAAGCTTAACGGCACATCGTTTCCGGACCGCGTGTCAGCCAACTCGCGCCTCGCTTCCGCGTACGGGACGTCCGCATCCTGGCTGTTGACTTTGAAGGAAGCTCGGATCGATAGGCGTACTGTTACTACGATTCCTAGGAAACAGCAGGTTCCCCTTTTGGATCATCCATCCAAGCCATGAGGCTGCGGCGCGTTTGGCGGCATCAGGAGGCGAGTGCTTCGTCGATGACAATGCATTCGGTGTTACGGCGTGCGAAGATCGCGGCGATCAACGTGGCCTCCCGGGTTGGAGTCATGGAGCTATTGGGCGGATCCGCATGGCGCCGGAACCGGCTTCTAATTCTTTCTTATCATGGGATTTCTCAACGGGATGAGCACCTTTGGAATCCCTCGTTGTATATGCCGGCGGATGCGTTTCGGCGGCGGATGGAGCATCTTCGTCGGGTCCGTTGTAACCTCCTGCCTTTGACGGAAGCTCTGGAGCGTCTGGCCCACCACGACCTACCTGACCGGTGCGTAGCGGTCACGTTCGATGATGGCGGATGCGACTTCCATCGGATGGCCTTTCCGGTGCTCAAGGAACTGGAGATTCCAGCAACCCTCTACCTGACCACCTTCTACGTCGGGTACAATCGACCCGTCTTCGATACGATGCTCCGGTATCTTCTGTGGAAGTCGATAGGGCGAAAGCTTAGCCTGCGCCCCGTTTTTTCGGAAGCGATTGTTTTAAGCAGAGCGAATCTGGATACTGCGGCAAGCGCGGTTGAGAAATTCGTCAGGAAGAAGCAGCTCACCGCGATTCAAAAAGATGGCTTGCTCGGGCGCATCGCGAGCGAACTCAAGGTGGACTACGGCGATCTTCTGCGGACGCGGTTGCTCCATCTCATGAATCCGGAGGAAGTCCGCGAGGTCGCCGAAGACGTCGACATTCAGCTCCACACGCACCGCCACCGGATTTCGAGGCAGGAGATCTCCCTGCGCAGGGAGATCGATGAGAATCGGATCGAGATCGAATCGCTGACGGGGAGGCAGGCGGCGCATTTCTGCTATCCCGGCGGCAACTACCTTCCGCAGTTCCGGCGGTGGCTCTTCGAATCCGGAGTCTTGTCCGCGACGACCAGCGAACCAGGATTGTGCTCCGCAACCTCTGACCCGTTTTTCCTGCCGCGTCTCGTCGATACAAGCACGCTGACCTCAGCGGAGTTCGCTGGCTGGGTGAGCGGATTCTCGCAATGGCTTCCCCGCCGGAAGTACAAGGCGGTCGGGGGGCAATTCCTCGAGGACTGGTCGCCGCTTTTGTCCAGCACGGAATCGAAGCATGCACCTTCTCTGAGCGCAGTTTCACGACCACTAGTGGCCCGGAAGTCCGCGATCTAGTAAAAGTCGGCCCCGATAAGACCGCTTTAGTTCACCGCGATCGTCACTCGCTGATTCGACGGCCCGAACGAAACGATAATCGGAACCGCCGGTCCCGTCGGAGCGTTTTGTGGCACCAGGACGTTGATCTGCGTCAGCCCCGCCACCGACAACGGAGCTGCGCCCGCGTACAACACCGTTGCGTTGAATCCACCGACCGACGCCTGGATGTTCCCGACTACGCGCGGGTAAGGCTCACCCAACGGAACAATCTGGCCGTCCGTTTGCGCTGGCGACGTCTGACCGAGTCCGGTCGCGTATACGCTGATCGCCTGTCCCCGTGAAATCGGATGATCGACTCCATTGATCGTCCCATCCTGGTTGATCGCGGCGGCCTGCCCGTTTCCGGAACGATCGAGCGTAAATACGCCTGCGCCCGAGCCTCTAACGATCATGTCGATGATCGAAGAAAGCTTCCCGTTATTGTTCACTTCGATAAAGACATCGTGAACGCTATTTATAGAGATTCCGCCATCGAGCAGTGAAAACGGAGCAATCGCCGACACCTGATTGAGCGTCGAATAGATCATTGGTCCCGGGACGCCGTTGAATAGAACCTGCGTATTTCCCGCCGTGGTTCCGAGCTTTCCGTTCGTCACCGTGGCCAGTGCGTCGACCGATGATCCGCTGTTTGCGCCAAAAATCGTGGCAATCATTCCAGGCCAAATGGTCGTGTTGTAGTTGGCAGCGTTGGTCAGCGCGTTTTGCGCAAGCGGGATGGTCCGCAGCGAACACGCTCCGAACGGCGTATCGGGAATCTGGAGGCTGGGACTCGCAGGAGGTTTCGCATCGCAAAAACGCGTCTGGCCGTCTTGGGCTTCGCTGAAGACGTATTGATTCGCGTTGAGAATCTCATTCGAATACGAACAGAACATGCCAACGTTGATGCCTCCGGTCAGCCAGGCGCGTGCCAGGTAGTTCTGAACGCCGTATGCGGTCAGGTTCCTCTCGTCATAGGCTTGATCGCAGGAGCCGGGACCCGCAGCACAGCAACTGACGTGCGCGAACCCGTCGACGTGGCGCGCTTCATGCGCGATTACCGATATTCCACCGGAGATTCCTGTAAATTTGCGATATTCGCCAAGGCTCAGCGTATCGAGTATCCGTCCGCTGACAAATGTCTTGCCGTTGATAGTCTGGCAGCAGGAAAACGATCCACCGGGCAGAAAGTTAATGCCTGAGATTTTCGACTTAACCCAGTCGTAGAGCCGTAGCGGCGTCCAGGGAAGATAGTTCGAGCGTCCTTGATCCATGTAGTACATCACGCGAAGGCTTTGTAGAAGGGCTAACTCCGAACTGATGGCGGCCGGGTCCATCTGGTTGAACGGCTCCGTGCACGGAATGTTCGTCACCAGGTTGCCCTGATTCCGAAACTCGAAATCCGCGCGAATCTGTGCGATCGCCGGGTCATTATTCGGACACGTCTTCAAAAACTCTTTGATGTTGGTAATTCCGCCTTGGCCCCAGAGCGGAATAGATAGGATCAATAGCAGCATGGCTGCAGGCTTCATGTTTCCTCCTAACAGTTCGCCCGAACAAACTACGTGTCTTGCGTATCCGCGTACAGTCCCAGAAACGCGGATCATGTGACAGATCTCTACAGAGATAACTCAGATCGTCTTAGCGTTACTGTAACTGTTACAAATGGGCTTTTGACTTGATCCGAGTCACCTTAGTACAGGGGACGCGCAATCGAGGCTGATCTTGCCTCGAGTGAAGTCGTGGGGGTGAAATTTACTTGGGAATGGTTTGACGAGGGGCAGCGGGGGGCGCCTTCTTCCGACGCTTTAGTCGTTCCAAGACGCCTCTTATCGAGAATTGGCTCGCAGACTTGAGCTGCTTCAAGTCCTCCCAGTCAAGTGGAAGGGCGACTGGCGCTCCGGGCCGTGCGCGCACCGCGTAGTCCGCAATGGCCGTCGCGGTGTAATCGTTGCGGAAATAATCGATAAAGATCTTGCCGGTGCGCTTTTCCTTACTCATCGTCGTCACATAGGCTTCGGGAGCCGCCGCAACCATCTCTTCGGCTACGCGAGCGGCAAACGTCTTCACGATCGGCCATCTATCTGTTGCGGCTAACGGCACTGTCACGTGCAGGCCTTTTCCCCCGGTGCATTTCAACGTCGACTCGAGTCCCTTCTTCTTGAGCCGCTGCCGGAGGTCCTGCGCTGCGAGTTTCAAGGCTTCGAGCGGAACCTCCGGAGCCGGATCCAGATCGAAGATCACGCGGTCGGGATAATCAATCGAATCGATGGATGCTCCCCAGGGGTGAATTTCGACCGCGTTCATTTGTACAACTTCGAGCAGTCCTTTTTCGTCCTCGATGTAAAGGTACTCATACCTCTTGCCTTTATTCTCGAATTCGAATTGCTTCACATCGGTGCCTAAGCCTCGGCCTGGATTCCTTTGAAAGAAGCAGTCCTTGTCGAATCCGGCAGGGCACCGCAGGAGACTGATCGGATGCCGCGCGATGTGCGGCAGCATCAGTGGAGCGACTGCCGCGTAGTATTCGGCGATCTCGCCTTTGGTGATGTGGCCCGTCTCGGAAACGACGCGGTCCGGGTGAGTGACCGTGACTCCGTGAAGGACTAAGGCCGTTTTGACCGGCTTCGTTTTGGCGGCTGCGGGCACGGGACCTCCTTTTTGACTTGAGACGCGCTCTTGTCTTCGCGCAAACCTTGATAAGAAGGATGACGAACCCGGCCGTCTTCCGTCCATTCGGTGAATGCGACTTCGCAGAGGGTAGCCGGCTTCACCCAATGAATGGCGCGCCATTCTCCCGCGCCAACTCCGGCGGTTTCGAGGCGGCTGAATACAGGCTCGCCGATCGCAATTCGCTTCAGTCGCTCGGCCAGCGCGGCCGCGCTCTTCATCGTGAATCCGGTTCCAACTTTGCCGGCGTAGTGAAGCTTGCCATTGTTGTGATACCCCAGATAGAGCGCGCCGAGCGCTCGCTCACCTTTGCGGGCGTCCATGTACCCGGCAATGATGAATTCCTGACGCAAGGAGCATTTGATCTTCTGCCAGCTTTTTTGACGTCCCGGCCGATACGGCGCATTCGCGTCTTTCGAAATGATGCCTTCGAGTCCGGCTTTGCAGGCCGTCGCGAACATTTCCTTGCCTCCTCCGGCAACGTGGTCGCTGTAACGAAGAGCCTGCGACTTGCCGAGAAGCTGTTTTAGCTTCACCTTTCGCTTGAGCAGTGGCAACGGCGTAAAGTCGACTCCGTCGAGACGGAGCAGATCGAAAACGTAGGCGACAATCGATTCGCGATTGCCGCCGCCCCCCAGCGCAGCTTGCAGCGCTTGGAAGCTGGACTTGCCGTTCGCATCGACGACGACCGCTTCCATGTCCAATACGGCACCGTCCGCGGACAATCCCTCTAGAGCGGACGCGAGGGCCGGAAACATTCCCGTCCAGTCCTTGCCATTCCGCGTGACAAGCCGCGAACTCCCTCCCGAGAGAAATCCGAGCAGCCGGTAGCCGTCGAACTTGATTTCATGGACCCATTCGGAGCCCTCCGGAACCGCATCCACGAGCGTCGCCAGTTGCACTTCCGGGTAGCGTGCCATCAGCGCGGATAACCCCCTGGAGGTGGGTCGCATCGTAGCTCGCATTCGCTGTTCGATTTCCATCGCGCTCCGATGGATTCTAGGATAGTGAGCAATCCGAATGCCGCGCGCTGGTCCGACCGGCTAATTCTTCAATGTGGTCCGGATGAACTTCAGAACGTGTGCAGCGACTGCTCGGTCGTCCAGAAGAGTTCGTTTCAAGAATCGCCTCTCCGCTGCGAAGCGACACTACTGCGGCTAAAAGCTCGGCTATGTTGCTGGAGCGCAAGTGTTTGTCGATGATGAGCCGCCCGTCGTCCCGTATTCGCTATTGGATTAAGCTCGCCAGCGTCGCAAAGAACCGGAAAGAAGTGGGGGTCCGAGATTGGGCAAAGAGCTATGAGCCTCAGCGAGTGGACGGATCAACAGAAGACTCCGGATTAGGAGGGGAAGGCCAACAGACCTGCAGACTCGAAAGGAGGAAGGGCCGTTTAGTCCAGTTCTTTGAGCAACCAAGATCGGGCGAATTCCCAGTCGCGTTTCACCGTCGCAAAAGACATGTCCATCGTCTCGGCCGTTTCGCTGATCGACAATCCGCCGAAATAGCGGAGCTCAATGACCTTGGCCGCCCGCGAATCCAACTGCTCCAGACGCGCAAGCGCTTCGTCGAGATCGACAACGCGGCTGTCAGCGGCGAAACCCACTTCGGGAACGTCGTCGAGATAGACCTTGGGCGTGGACCCGCCCCGCTTCTGCGCGTGTTGGCCGCGAGCGTAGTCGACCACGATATGCCGGAGCTGCCGGGCCGCGACCGCCAGAAAATGACCGCGATTCCGCCACTCCACCGGCTCGCCGCAAAAGAGCTTGATGTAGAGTTCGTGAACCAACGCTGTCGGCTGAAGAGTATGGTCGGGGCGCTCGCGTTGCAGATAGTAGCCCGCGATCTGGCGGAGTTCCTTATAAACGATGGCGATAAGATCGTTCCCGGCCGCCTGATCTCCCGCACCCCACGCGTTTAGTAGCTGCGTGATGCTCTTGGACTGCGTTTCCATGGGTTCTTAAAAGGGAGCCGGACGGCTCGACCTGCAATAAGAAGGATATCATGAGGTTTTAGGCCAAATCCGCATTTTTTATGACGCCGGAGCGCTTTCAACAGATCCGACGCGCCTTCGAATCCATCGCCGATCTTCGACCGCAGCAGCGCACGTCCATCCTAACGGACGTCCGGAAGAACGACGCCGAATTGGCGAACGAAGTCGAGAGCCTGATCGCCGCCTACGACCGCCGCGAAGGCTTCATCGAGAGGCCCATCGCGAATCTGCATCAGGTCGTGGCCCCGAAGGAGCAGGAGCCCGACCTCGCAGGTGCCGTGATCGGGTCGTATGAAATCGTCCGAGAAATTGGCCGCGGAGGCATGGGAACAGTTTATGAGGGCGTCCGCGTCGATGGAACCTTCGTCAAAAGAGTAGCGATCAAGATTATCCGGGCAACCGTGCTGACGGAAACGGTCCGCGAGAGATTTGCGACCGAGCGCCAGATCGTTGCCGGCCTTGACCACCCAGGAATTGCCCGGATCCTCGATGGCGGGACTACTGAGGAAGGGCGGCCCTACTTCGTCATGGAGTATGTCGATGGCGTGCGGATCGACCGCTACTGTCAACCGCAACAGTTGAACATAGACGACAAACTCGAACTATTTCTGAAAGTCTGCGACGCCGTCAAATACGCGCACGATCATCTGATCGTTCATCGCGACATCAAGCCGGGCAACATTCTCGTGACGGCGGACGGAGACGTCAAACTGCTCGACTTCGGCATCGCGAAGATGCTTTCCGAGCCTCCTCCGGCAGCCTCCGCGAAATCAACCAGCGCTGCGTTTCTGACTCCGGAATACGCGAGTCCGGAACAGATTCTCGGCAAACCGGTCACGACCGCTACCGACGTTTACCTGCTCGGCGTGATGCTGTATGAACTTCTAGCCGGTGTCCATCCGATCCAAGGCAAGCGCGACTACTCCCACGAAATCATGACCGCGATCTGTGAGCAGGAGCCGGTCAAGCCGAGCGCCGCGGCTTCACCCGGAATCCGCCGCGGTTACACCGAAGATCGCAAGACCCGGGACCGCCTGAAAGGCGATCTTGATCACATCGTTCTGATGGCGCTGCGGAAGGATCCGCGGCTTCGCTACTCCTCGGTAGAACAGTTTCGCGACGATATTGTGCGCTTCCGTTCCGGCATGCCGGTCACCGCGCAAGGCGACCGTTTGGGATATCGCGCCACCAAATTCGTCTGGCGCAATTGGATTCCCGTCGGGGCCGCCGCACTGGTCGTGATGTCGTTAACCGTGGGAATCGTCGTCAGCGTTTCACAGGCTCGACAAGCCCGGCAAGCCCAGCGGACCGCGGAACAGCAACGTCAGTTTGCCCTCGACCAACAGTCGGAGGCGGAGCGCGAACGGCAGCACGCCACCGCGCAGGAAACGCTCACGCGCCAAAAAGCGGCAGAGGCGCTGTTCCAGCGAGGCCGCGCCGACGTCGAACGCGACCGAGCGGAGAAGCGCTATGGCGAGCTTCGCTCGCTCGTGACGACGCTTCTCTTCGATCTGCATGACGGAATCCACGACCTCGCCGGATCGGCTCCCGCGCGTCGTCTGGTTCTTTCGAAGGCACAGCAATATCTCGAAGCGCTTTCGAAAGAGACCGGAAACGACCTTCGGCTACAGCGTGAGCTGGCGACGGCGTATCTGAAGACCGGCGATCTGTTTCACGATGCCGGCGGCGGAATTGCCTCGGAGCGCGAATCGCTGAGGAACTACCAACGGGCGCTCGAATTACGCAAGGCCATCGCGCAGCAATCGCCTTCGCCGCGGGAGGCGCAGCGGGATCTCGCGTTCATCACGAGCAAGGTCGGCGATTCGCATTTCTTCGGCGGTAACACCAAGCAAGCTCTCGAGGACTACGAGACGGCGTTGAACATCCAGCAAGCGGTCCTTAATATGGATCTCGAAGATTCGGAATCTCACAAAACGCTGGGATACATCCAGAATCGGCGGTGCGCTGTTCTCGCCGCGTCCGGCGACGCCGTGCATGCCCTTGAGGCGTGCCGAGGAAGTATCGTTCACCTGAAGCGTGCGAGCACTGCCCTTCCGAATGACGCGCTAGTGCGTCGTTCGCTCGCTTCCACCTACGGAACCATGGGCAGGCTGCAGTACAACATGAACCAGATTCAGGAGTCGTTTGCATCGCTCCGCGAAGCCAGTCGCCTCTTCGAGCGGCTCGCAACCGAGCAACCGAACAACATCGAATACCGCCGTATCAGCGCGTATGTGCAACTGTTCTTTGCGGACGCGTTGTTGAAGCAAGGGGACCGCACCGCGAGCATGGCCGCATACACGAAGGCCGTCGCGTCAATGAAGATGTTGCTGACGATCGATCCCGCGGATTCGACGGCGCCCACCGGACTCGCGTTGATGCTCTCTAGAATGGCGGCGCAGATGAAGGCGGATGGCGATTCCGCTGGCGCTCAGACGGCCATTGCGGAATCGCTCGAGCTGTTACGCCAGCTCGCCGAGCGGCCAGGATCCGGTCCGCTCGACTGGAACACATACGCAAGCGCGTTGGTTCGAGCGGAGTTCGAGTCGCTCCGCAAACCCGCAAAGGCTCTGCAACTCGCCCTCCGCGCCGCGGCGGCGACGAAAGAACTGAATCCGCAAATCATGGATACGCTCGCCTGGGCGTACTACCTGACCGGCGACCGGGCTCAAGCAATTGCCACCGAGCGGAAGGCGCTCGGATTGGTTTCCGCGGGCAACGCCTTAGGGCAGGGAGTTCGACAGGAGATTGAACAGAACCTCGCCGACTTCGAAGCCGGTTCCGCGCGATAAGCACTGCTCTATCGATTGTGTCGGCGGATTGAACCCCGACTGTCAGGGACGGGACCTCAATTGTCAGCCGTCATCCATCCTGAAGCGGGTCCAGATTGAGCCGATCCTCCAGCATCTTTCGCTATTGAAGTGAAGCCGCTAGAAAGCTGCTTCCGAAAGCGAGATCTGTTTCCTGCACCAATTCGCGGTAGCGATCCAGTGTCTATTTGTGTTTGCCGGAGTCGTCCTGACTGCCGAGGCGCAGGACTTCAAGGTATTTCCGGGTTCGCGCACCGACCCGACAGCAAGCAAGCAGGCCTCGTCTCCCCGTACCAAATCCGAGATCTACACGACCGACTCGTCTTTCGAAAAGGTCGTCGCCTTCTACAGGGCTCGCTATCCCGAGTACGCCTGGAGGATTCCCGCACCTTCGCTTCCTTCCGGAAAGAAAGTGCAATGGGCCTACTTTCTGATCGACGGCGCCAAGGACATCAGGGAATCGAAGTACTGGCTCAAAGTCCAGCGCCCGTACATCGGCACAATCGGCGAAGACGGTGGACCGGACTTCAAGGACATCCGCGATCTGACGGTGATTCAGACCGTTCAAAAACGCTAACCGGCTCGCTCGGAGGACTTCGATGACGCACATTTGTTCCAGCTGCGGATCTCACATGAATCACGATGCTGACACGGCTTTTGATCTACGGCTCTGCGCCATCTGCGGCGCGCGCGCAGACAATCGGTCCTCCGACGGTCGCATGCCTGATCATCACGTCGCTGCGTTGTGCTATCTCGGCGGAATCCTCACCGGCATCCTGTTCCTCGTGATGAAGCCGTACAACCGGCTTCCCGTCGTGCGCTTCCACGCATTCCAGTCGATTCTGTACACAGCAGCCATCGTCGCGCTCGCAGTTGTGGATCTGTCGATCGAGATTCGGTTCCCTGAGGAGTTTCTCATCCTCGATGCAATATGGCTTCCGGTGTGGGCAGCCGCTTTCTTTGTTTGGTTGTTTCTGATGTGGGAGGCCTATGAAGGGAAGCGACTCCTGTTGCCCCTCCTCGGTCCGCTTGCGGAATCCGAATCCCTGAAAAGTGAACCCGGCAGAGTCGACTCCTAGTTACGTCGGACGTGGCCCTCCATTCGTGTTCCTGCAAGAACTCGCCTACGACCGGTGGACCTGGGAACCGGTCGTCGAGCGCCTGACCGATTGCTACACCTGCGTGCGAGGCCTCTGTCATCGACCAGGGCGGGCATTTCCGGCAACTTGTCGACCCGATGACGTTCACAAAAATCGTGCGGTCGTAGCCCAACGTAGCATCGAGCCGCGGCCGTCAGGCCGCGCCTTGAGCTGACTCTCCGTCGCAGAGATATGCCTCGAAAGCACTCCACGCAACTATTCATAGTGCAGCGCATCGATCGGATCCATGAACGCGGCCTTCCGCGCCGGATAATAACCGAACGATACTCCGACCAGCGCCGAGAACAGGAACGCCAGCGCCACCGAACTCGGGCTCACCACAGCGGACCAATCCGCGAAGTACGAAATCAGCAGACTCGTTACGACTCCGATGACAATGCCAATCACACCGCCGGCGATTGACAGCGTGACGGCCTCGACCAGAAACTGCGTGAGGATATCCTTGGTCTTCGCGCCGACCGCCTGGCGCAAACCAATTTCCTTGGTTCGCTCAGTAACGGAAACGAGCATGATGTTCATGATGCCGATCCCGCCAACGATCAGCGAAACCGAAGCGATCGAGGCCAGCAGAATCGACATCACATTAGCCGACGATTCCTGGGCCTTGAATACTTCCGTCATATCGCGGATGCTGAAGTCTTCGTCCTGATTCCCTTGGATCCGATGCCGCTGCCGCAGCACCGAATTCATCTGCGTCTGGGCTTCGGCGGTCATTCCGTCCCGCGCTTGGACCATGATCTGCCCTACCGAAGCCGCATTCGCCAGACTCGCGCCGATGACTTTCTTCTTCACTGTGCTGATCGGCGCAAGAATGATGTCGTCCTGGTCCTGCCCTGTCGGTGATTGGCCTTTCGAAGCCAGCGTCCCCACGACGGTGAACGGGACCTTCTTGATGCGGATCACTTTGCCGACTGGATCTTCGCCATTGAACAACGTATCGCTCACCGTTTTTCCCAGCAGCGCGACTTTCGCGGCCGCGTCCACGTCGGCTGTCGTGAACGCGCGGCCGGATTCGACGGCGAGGTCGCGAATCGTCAGATAGTCCGGAGTGCTGCCCATCACCTGCGTGCCCCAGTTGTTGTTTCCGTAGACGACCTGCGCGCCGCCACGGCTTACCGGAGCCGCGGCTTGCACCGCCGGGCAGTCCAGAACCAGGGACTTTGCGTCGTCTTCGGTCAAGGTCTGCGAAAATCCGGACCCCATGCGCGTTCCGGATGAGCTGACGCTTCCGGAAAGAACGATGATGATGTTGCTGCCGATCGAGGCGATCTGCTGCTGAATTCGTACCTGCGCTCCTGATCCGATCGCGACCATCGCGATCACCGCCGCGACGCCGATGATGATCCCAAGCATCGTCAGAACCGAACGCAGCTTGTTGATCAATAAGGCGCGAAACGCAATCTGCATACTGGCAATTACTTTCTTCATATGGTCACCGCCTCGAGCTCTAGCAGCTCGCCCGCCGCATCGCGCTTCTCGCGGACTGCTTCGTCGGTCACGATGTGTCCATCTTTGAATACGATGATCCGGTCCGCGTATTGCGAAATGTCCGGCTCGTGAGTTACCAGAACGATGCTGATTCCCTTAGTCCGATTCAGCCGCTGGAAGATGGCCATGATCTCGATGCTGGTCTTCGAATCGAGCGCCCCGGTGGGCTCGTCCGCCAGGATCAGTTGGGGTTCGTTGATCAGGCTTCGCGCGATCGCAACGCGCTGCTGCTGTCCGCCCGAAAGTTGATTCGGACGATGATCTGCCCGTTCCGACAGGCCCACGATCCGCAGCGCTTCCATCGCGCGCTCATGTCCTGGATCGACGCCCGCTCCGCTGTAGAGCAGGGGCAACTCTACGTTCTCCACCGCGGATGTGCGAGCCAAGAGATTGAATTGTTGAAAGACGAAGCCGATCTTCAGGTTCCGGATCTCCGCGAGCTGATCGCGATCCATTTCCTCCACCGACATACCATCGAGAAAATAGTGGCCGGACGTCGGCTTGTCGAGGCATCCCAGAATATTCATGAAGGTCGACTTGCCGGATCCCGACGGACCCATAACGCTCACGAAGCTTCCGCGTTCGATCGACACCGACACGCCGTTCAGCGCGCGTACGATCGTGTCGCCGGTCTGATAAATCTTCGTCAGGTTTTCGGTTCGAATGAGCTCAGACATTGCCGTAGCCTTTCTTTCAAAACCCAATCTAGAAACCGAGGCGCCGATTAGACTGACCGCCTTTCGGCGGAGCGGGTGCGGCACCCTTCGTCGCTGCGCCAGTTACCACCTGCAGACCCTCTGCCAAGCCGGAGGTGATTTCCGTGTAGGTCCCGTCCGACAGCCCAAGATGAACGCGAACAGGTTTCAGAACTCCTGCTTCGAGTGTGTAGAGCGTCTGCATTCCGGCCGCCGCCCCTCCGCCTTTTGCGCCTCCGCCTTTGCCGCCTCCGCGTCCTTGTGGGGACGGAGTCCGCGCAGTCGCCGGCCGGAATCGCAGCGCGGACATAGGCACACGTAACACGTCCGCTGCTTTGCCGGTAACGATCTTGACGTTCGCCGTCATTCCGGGAAACAGCTTTAGATCGGGATTCGCCACCTGTACCACCACGTCATACGTGATCACGTTCTGCACGTTGATCGGCGCCTGGCGGATCTGCTGCACGACGCCCGGAAACACGACCCCGGGGTACGCGTCGACCGTGAAGTTCGCCGATTGTCCGACGCGTACACGGCCCACGTCCGATTCGTCGACGTTGGTGTCGACCTGCATCTTTGTCAGGTCCTGCGCGATCTGGAAAATTGTCGGCGCGGAGAACGATGCCGCGACAGTTTGTCCAGCGTCCATGTTCCGGGAGATAACAGTGCCGTCGACGGGCGCGAGAATATCGGTATGCGCAAGGTCGAGCTGGGCTTGTTGGAGCGTTGCCGTCAGTTGCTTCACCTGCGACACGGCTTGGTCTAACTGAGTCACTGCCACATCGCGCTGCGATTTCGCAGACTCGACAGCCGATTTCGATGCGGTCACTTGCGCTGCTGCGGCATCACGATTGGCGATCGCTTGGTCGAGCGTGGCTTTCGTCGTTTCGGCCTCCTGCTTCGCCATCACACCCTGCTTCACCAACTCGATCATTCGATTGTTCTTGTTGGTTGCGTCGGTGATGGCGCTCTCCGCATGAACAACATTCGCTTGCTGACTCGCAACGTTGGCGTTGGCGCCCGCGATATCCGAATCCGCCTTCTTGATTCCAGCGCGAGCCGACGCCACTTGCGAATTGGCGCTGTCGAGGTTGGCGCGCGCCTGATCGACCTTCGCCTGGAACAGCGCCGGATCGATCTTCGCGACCACTTGGCCTTTCTTAACCTTCGTGTTGAAGTCCGCGTTTAGCGCGAGGATGTTCCCCGATACCTGGCTTCCCACCTGCACCGTCACGACGGCGTTTGTATTTCCAGTCGCGGTGATCGTCGCTTCGATATCGCCGCGATCTACTGGAACCGTCACGTAGTCCGGTGCCGCGGATCGTCCGAGATAAAGCACCGCAGCTACAGCGATTACGACAAGTACGCTGGCCGCCAATAGCCACTTTGCTCGCGACCGCCGGGCTTTCTTTGGCGGAAGCGGCGGTGCCTTCTGCGGCTCGCTGTCCCCTGAAACCGGTTGCACTGGAACCCTAGCCACATCCAAAACAGGTGAAACCAGATGATTGGTCGGCATACTGCGTCTCCTCTTTCCAGCACAGTGGGATCCGAAGCTTGGAATTCACGTGACTTGAAGTCGCG
>JADMIO011385283.1_pt1 | contig 116665 bp, 106 predicted proteins | sample 8958161 | NCBI WGS metagenome assembly JADMIO01 (sample SAMN16585339, study PRJNA669376) | soil metagenome | isolation source: Crop rotation soil | place: USA: Cullars Rotation, Alabama | collected 2011 | reverse complement strand
CGCGACAACTTGTCCACGTGGAATTCTAAGCTTAGGATCCCAATGTGCTGGAAAGTGCTGAACGTCCGATTTTTCGTCAGATCGAGGAAGAAAATAGAAAACGACCGGAGCAGGCTCCAATGCCTGTGAGGATCGTTTTCTATTTTCTGACGAAGAGCTGGCGGAAAAGCGGACGTTCAGTCTGCCCAGAAGTCGGGGATGGGTTTGCGCCAGAACAAATCCGCCCGATCCGCGCCCGTGCCCACGGCGATGATGGGAGCTCCCGCATGTCTCTCGACCGCGGAGATGAACGCTTCCAGATTTGGATGGAGGGCCCCGTTTTCCTGGATCATCGTGGGCCAACCTTCGAAGGTGACCATCTCACCCTTCATCTTGCACAGCACGCGCGGCTCTTTTTGGAGGACGTCCGCCTTCGTCATGACGATGGCGTGACAATCGGAAAGGCGCACGCCTTCGCGTAAGTCATCGACGTTGAGCCAGCCCGTGCGACGCGGACGGCCCGTCGTCGCCCCGAATTCGCCGCCCTTTTGGCGCAGACGCTCGCCTGTCTCGTCGTTGAGCTCCGTTTCGAAGGGGCCCATGCCGACGCGGGTCACGTAGGCCTTCGCCACGCCGATGATGAGTCCGAGTTTCGTGCTCGGGAACGGGGTTCCGACCGCCGCGTATGCGGCCAGCGTGTTGCTGCTCGTGACGAAGGGATAATTTCCATGATCGATGTCGAGCAAGATGGCTTGCGCGCCTTCAAGGACGCATTTCTCTCGACGTGCGATGTCGTAGAATGGGGCATTCTCAAAACTCAAGAAATCAGAAGTGAACAAATTGCGCGCGACCTCGAGGCCCTTGAGGTTTTCTTCTTCGGAGCTCTCAGGCAATCCCGCCGCTTTGAGAAGCGGATTGTAGGCCGTGCACAAAACGCGGATGCGCTCTTCTGCCTCGGCCTTGGCAACTTCACCCGTGCGGAGCCCAAGGCGATCGGTCTTCGTCGAATAGGTGGGTCCAATGCCGCGCTTCGTGGTGCCGATGCCGAGGGGACCTGCTTCTCGAGCGGCATCGAGGGCGCGGTGAATGGGGAGAATGACGTGGGCGCGGAAATCGATCTTGAGGCGCTCCGAATCGAGCGCCGCTCCCGCTTCGCGGAGCTCTTTCAATTCTTGCTTGAGAGCGTAAGGGTCGATGACACACCCCGCGCCGATGAAGTTACGCGCGTGAGGGGAGAGAACTCCCGAAGGCACCGAGTGCGTGACGAGTTTTTTCCCGTTCAGCCACAGAGTGTGGCCCGCGTTGTTGCCACCATTGAAGCGGATGACCCAGTCGGCTTGCCGAGCGAGGACGTCCGTGATTTTGCCTTTACCTTCGTCTCCATATTGGAGACCTACGACGACGGGATGTTTCACGGGGGGTCATTCAAGTCCGCCGGGCCCTAAAACTCAAGGGTTACTGAGGGAAAGTTGAATGCAGAGCCCAACAGCTCCCGCGATCACATCGAGATCTTGATGCCCATGTTGTGAACGAGGACATCTTCGGCCCAATAGTTGTGATTTGATCCCGTTTCGAAGTTGTAGACGCGCCGTCGGGGCTTCAGGTGAATGCGGTCCTTGAGCAGGACGGCTTTGGCCACGCCTCGCTCCCAGCGCATGACCATTTCGCCCAGGCGGAGGTCGGCTGCGCGAACGTAGGCGTTCCGGGTGAGCGAGAAAATGGGGTGTTCCGAAGTCACTCGGAGAGCCCGTCCTTTCGCGAACTTGAGAACTTGCACCCTTTGACTCCATTTTTGCTCGAGCTGCGTGATCCGCTCGGCTTCCATCCGTCCCGTGACGAGGTTTAACGTCAGCACCCGGTGACCGACGCGGAGGGTTTCGATGCGACGACGGGTTCCGTCGGCCATGCGCACCCGGGTCCCCGCCGCGAAGCAAGTAGGGCGATCCTTCGCTCTTTCTCTGCGGTACTGCTCCAAAGCCGTTTGCATCGGCGCGTTTTTCTTCCAGACCGCGCCCAGCGCACCCCGCTCGGATCCCGCATAGTCGAGAAGATCGTCCACCAGCTGGCCCGTCTTTTCGCGCGCGAAAAAGAACTCGCCAAAGGAGGCCCGGTCTTCCAAAGGGACCGAAGGATCGCTGAGATAGTTCCGAATCCCTTCCAAGGACCCTTTCGCGGCTGCAAACGCTCGGGCGAGGCCCTCTCGAATGGAGGCTGGCAAACCCGCAAACAGCGGAGGCGCCAGGCGGACCCAGCGTCCTTCCTCCGGGAACATCCTCGCGAAAGCATTCAAGGACGCGAGCGACTGGTCGAGAGTCAACTTCGAGTAGAGCTCGCTCAAACTTCGCTCTGAACCCTCCGCAAGGAGGAGGTACAAATGAGCCTTTAAGTTGCCTTTGACTTCGCCGGAAAGGCGCGCCCACATTTCCGCGCGTTCATGGGCAGGATAGAACGACAAGGCTTGCGCCATCGCGGTCGCGTCGCCCGTGGAAAGAAGCACACGGAAAACATCGAGGCGAAGTTCGAACGAGTGTTGGTCGCAGCCTGAAAGCCAGCGCTGGAAAAGAGCCAGGTTCTCCTGATGACTGATGATGCCCGAAAACTCGAGCAGCTCCGCCATCCGAACATAGCGGCGACGATCGATGTCCGACCCGTCTCGGAGCGCGAAGGCGTCCGTGATGAGCGACTTGAAGTCGATCCGGGCCACGGTCCAAGGAGTGATTTCGGGCTCGAGATCGTAGCGCACGTTCAAATCCGCGCGGGCGCGGTACGCAAGGGTCGTCACTCGACGCGGCAGGACGGTCCCGGCGCGCAACTCAAAAACCTCGGTTGCGGCGCCTTCTCGCTGGATCCTCTGCGCGATGAGCGAGAGAAAAGCCGCGACGGACCGATCGTCGGGATGGTCCCGCTTCGGAACAAGGGCTAGCGGCAAACGGAGCTCGATGTTTCGCGTCAAAAGCGACCTTCGAACGGCTTCGAGCATGGGTTCGATGAGGGCCTCCGGGATGGAATGAATGCGGTCAATGATGGCCACCTTCCGTCCCGTGGGCAAATCCCGGAGCGCCAACTCAATGAAGCCCGTGGAAAGGTTCCGCGCGTTCGTGAGCGTGAAGAACCGGTATCCCGGGTCCATCCCGGTCTCGAAAGACTCCAGCGGGAGGCACTCGGTTAAACAATCTCTATTTGCGGCCTCGGCGACCGACAGGTTGCGCACGGTCAAGGCGACGAGATCGCCCGTCTCAACCCCTTGATCCCTTCCCTGGAAATGGAAATTCGCGACGAACTCATCGAGCTCGCGCGGATGTCGGAGGCCCCTGACGGGTGCGTCCAAAGCGACACCGAGCTGACTGTTCAGGCGGGCCCGTGTGGCGGCGATGCGGCGCAAGGCCGCCCACCGGACGTGGGCAATGTCGGATTCGAGGTCCTTGAGGGCCTGAGGGTCTTCGAGAACCGCGCGAGAGAGAGCCTGATCGGCCGCGGGAGCCTCGGCTTGGGCCGCTAGCGCGCGGGCACTCTCCAGCACCCGCTCGGAAATCTCGACGAGGCTCCCATCGGGGCGCAGGGCATCCCGCCGGGCGAGTGTCATTTCTACACTCGGGAGGAGCGGCGCTCGGAAAACCTGGGGGCGCTGCCGATACTGGTTTTCCAAATCGAGCAAGTCCGTGCTCTGCAATTGCCGCCGGGACAAGGGGCCATATTGGTGCCTCATGTAGGCGAGAAACGCCTTTCGGTGATCGTCATTGCCAAAATCAGGGACGAGTCCATGACTGAAGGCCCAGAAGAGCTTTTCGAGAGAGTCGATGGCGGGAGGGACGGGAGGTGTGGTTGTCGCTTTGGAGCTCCAGACGACTCGACCCAACAGACGTAGCTGGCAGCGCTCGAACGGGCTCATCGCGTGGACGGAAGCAGCGTCCACGAGCAGCAACCCCAGCAACAAAGACCGCAACCGCATGCGGCCTTATACACTAAATTTGTTTAGGACTCGAGGCCTAAGTCCTCGAGATGCTCGCGCAATTTGCTCCGGAGGCGCAGGACCGCCTGGGTGTGGAGCTGGGAGACGCGGCTTTCCGTGACTTCAAGGACTTCGCCGATCTCCTTCAGGTTCAAGTCCTCGTAATAATAGAGGGAGAGAACCATGCGCTGCTTCTCGGGGAGCTCTTGGATGGCCTGCGCGAGCTGGTCGCGGAGCTGGGCACCCGTGAGCTGGACGAGGGGGTTCGACGTTTTCGAGGACTCGAGCAAGCCGAGGAGGCTCTTCCGGTCGCCGTTCGCGAACGTCCCCACTTCGTCGAGCGAAAGGAGCGAAATTGATTTGCACTGATGGAGCGTCTCTTGGAACTCGTCGAGCGACATCTTGAGCTCTCGCGCGACTTCCTCTTCGGAAGCCGAGCGTCCGAGCTTTTGTTCGAGCTTCGAGAAGGCGCGTTCGATGTTCTTCGCCTTCTCGCGCATGCTGCGCGGAATCCAATCCTGCGCGCGCAGTTCGTCGAGAATGGCGCCGCGGATGCGGAATTCGGCGTAGGTCTTGAATTTGTTGTCGCGCGCCGGATCGTACTTATCGATGGCATCCATGAGACCGATGATGCCGGCCGAAAGCAAATCATCGAGCTCGATGTTCGCGGGCAAACGAACGGCGATCTTTTGCGCGATGAATTTCACGAGAGGGGCGTACTCGCGGATGATTTTCTTCTTCTGAAGGTTCGTCACCTTCTTCGAGTTCGCCTTATATTTTTTGATCATCTGGTCGCTCATCCGACGATTCCCCCGTTTGCGGCGGCCGCAGCGCCAGCCGTCTTCACTATCTTATCCAGAGTCGCGGTGCGCGAGGTGGCCAATAGTTTGTCTCCCACTCTTTCTAACGCGAGGGAGAAAGGCGCGCGCGGCGCCTCGACAACAACCGGCCGCTGGATCTTCACGCTTCTCTGGACGGCGACGTCCTCCGGGAGCGATCCCAAGTAGTCGAGCGAAACGTTGAGGAACTCGTCCGAAACCTCGGTCAAGCGGCGGAATGAATCGATGCCGTCTTGCGCGTTGTGGCTTCTGTTGATGAGCAATTTGAAGTGCTTCTCTCGCTTCTCGGTGTTCAGCACCTTGATGAGCGCGTAGGCGTCGGCCAAGGCGGTCGGCTCAGCGTGCGCCACGACGACGATGTCGGAGGCGTGGGCGTTGAAGTTCAGGACGTGCGAGCCGATGCCGGGCGCCGTGTCGAACACGACGATGTCGTAACCGTGCATCGCTTCATAAAGCTTGTCGAAGAGGACCCTCTGGGTAAACATATCCAGTTCAAGGAGTTTGCGGACGCCGGAAGCGCCCGGAAGAAGGTCGAAGCCGAGCGGGCATTTGACGAAGGTCTCTTCGAGGGTCGCGCCGTGGAACATGACGTCTTCCATTGTTTTGCCGACGCGGCAGTTGAGCAGGATGTTCGCGTTCGCGAGTCCCAAGTCCGCGTCGACGAGCAGCACATTCAGGCCGCGGCGCGAGAACAGAGTCGCGAGGTTCACGGCGATGTTCGTCTTGCCGACGCCGCCCTTGCCGCTCGTGACGGAAATGATGCGCGTGGACCGTGGTCCCTCCCCCACGCGCGTGATGAGACGCAGTCGATCGGCCTGATCCACTCTAGAAATCCTCCCCAGAAGAAGCACCAATGTTGAGCAAGAGGTCGGCGATGCGCTCGCGGCTGGCGACTTCGATGTCCTCCGGCACGCGTTGTCCCATCGTGAGATAGGACAGCGGCAGGTGGCTGCGCATGCTGACGTTCAATAGGTTTCCGAAAATGTTGGTCTCGTCGACCTTGGTGATGACGAGATAATCGGGATTGAAGACTTTGAAGCGGCGAACGCTCTCGAGAATGTCCCGCTCGCGGGTCGTGGCGCTCACGCACAGATGGGTCTCCATGCGAATGCCGTGGAGCTGCTCCGAGAGCTCTTGAAGTTTCTTCTCGTCGCGCGGCCCATAGCCGGCCGTGTCGATGAGGATGACTTCATCCGGGCCCACTTGGCTCATGAGATTGTGAAGGCTGTCGTTGCTCGGGCAAACTTCGAGCGGGATGCGCAAGATGTTCGCGTAGGTCTGAAGCTGCTCGACGGCGGCAATCTTGAACGTGTCCGCGGTCGCGAGTGTCACATGCCGCTTTTGGTTGATGACGAGCTCGGCCGCGATCTTGGCAACGGTCGTCGTCTTGCCGACCCCCGTGGGTCCGACGAACGTGATGAGGCGCGGGGTCGAGGGCACGCGCAGGCGCTCGGTTAAAGGGCGCGCCACCCGCAGGCGCGACATGACGATGCGGCCCAAGTGAAGGTTGAGCGCGTCTTCGCGCGTGATGTGCTCGCGGAGCATGACGGCTTTGAGCTCGTCACCCAACTCTTTTACGATCTCGTCATCGACGCCCTGGTCGATGAGCTTCGCGAGCAAGCGAGGGAGCACGCCGTTGCCGGTTCCCGACTGCGCGCGCGGCGCGGGGGTGGCGGCGTGCTGTTGAAGGTGCGCATGTTGCAGGTGCACGTTGATGCTTTGGGTGGCGGCCGTGTGCGCGGCTTGATGGCTGAATTGGGCGCGGTCATTCATGCGCGTCGACGCTTGCTCGGCGGGACCCTCGTCGTCGGCAATGTCGACGTAGCGACGCTGCGTGATGGAGTTCGCGGGACGAACGGGTTGCGGAGCTTGGGCCTTCGCGCGCGCGGCCGCGGATTGCGGAGCGGCGGGCTGCGGCTTGGGCGCATAGGCCGATTGGTAGGTCCGGTTGAGGCGGTTTCCTGACAGGATGTCGTAAGCCTCGACCATTTTCTTGGCACTCATGCCGGCGATCGCCACTTTTTGGTCGGGCGTCATGTTTTCTTCCGCCAATTGTTTGCGCTCGAGCGCGTCCGGACTGATGGCGCAAGTGACTTCGACCGAAGTTCGGTTCATGAGTCCCAATGAGGATCGTTTGTTTTTTGTCGAAATGATGACGGCTTCGGGGCCCAGCTCCCGTTTTACGACCTGCAGGGCTTGCGCCAACGTCGGAGCCTCGAATTTTTTAAGTTCCATCATTCCTCACCCGTCAAACTTCAATCGTCCCGACCGCTTTCACCCGAAGTTGCGGATGAATCTCGTTGTGGGACAGTACAACTATCTGAGGCAAGAATCGGTCCAACAGCCTTTTGACATGGTGTCGGATCATCGGCGTCACCAAAAGAACGGGAGTCACTCCTTCGCTCGTCAAATTCTCGACGACCGTACTCGCCGCCGGAACGATTTGCTTAACCAAACCAGGATCGACGAGGAACTGCGGCATCCCGCCGCGCTCGCCGGGATGGAGCGAGGAAATGAGCTGTTCCTCGACCGCGCGCGAGAACGTGATCAGCGGAAGCTCGCCCTTTTCATCAAGCAGCTTGTTCGTGATGCTCCGACCGAGCGCCACGCGCACGCTCTCGACGAGATGATCGAGCTCCTTGCTTGTGCTCGCGGCGTCGCCGAGGGCTTCGAGGATGCCGACGATGTCGCGGATGGGCACGCTCTCTTTGAGAAGAGCTTGGAGGACGCGCACGACCGCGCCCAGTGAAAGCTCCTTCGGAATGAGCTCGTCGACGACTTTCGGATGCGTTTTCTGGACGATTTCCACGAGCGATTGGACTTCCTGGCGGCCGATGAGCTCATGCGCATGCTTGCGGATGACTTCGGTGATGTGGGTCGCGATGACCGTCGAGAGGTCGACGACGGTGTAGCCGGCGACACCCGCGAGCTCGCGGTTGTTCTCGTGGATCCAGAGCGCGTCGAGGTTGAACACGGGTTCCTTCGTGGGAATGCCGTCGACGGGTTCGGTGATGCCGCCCGGATCCATGGCGAGGTAATGGTCGATCATCAGGTCGCCCTTCCCGATGGGAATGCCGCGGATGTAGACGCAGTATTCGCCCGGCTTCAGCTGCAAGTTGTCGCGAATGTTCATGGGCGGAACGACAATTCCCAGATCGGTGGCGAACTGTTTGCGGATGGCTTGGATTCGATCGAGCAAGTCGCCCTTCTGCTGGCTGTCGACGATGGAAATGAGTCCATATCCAACTTCGAGTTGCAGCGCTTCGACGACGCCTGGTTCGACGGCCTTTTCCTGGGTCGAGAGCGCCGTGGCCGTGGCGGACATGGCCTCCGATTCCGCTTTCTTCGCTTTGAACTGCTTGATGCTGTAGCCCGCGAAACCGCTCAGCGCGGCGAGCATGAGGAAGGGCAAGAACGCGCCGGGCAGGAAGATGGCCATGCCCACCATGGCGCCGGCCAGGATGTAGAAGATTTTCTCGTTGAAGAAGAGCTGCGAGGAAACTTCCTCGCTGAAGCTCTCGCCCGATGCCGCGCGGGTCACCACAAGACCGGCGGCGGTGGAGATGACGAGGGCCGGGATCTGGGAGACGAGGCCTTCCCCCACCGTGAGAAGCGTGTAGTTCTTTGCCGCGGTCGAGATGTCGAGACCTCGTTGGGCGGTGCCGATGATGAGGCCGCCGATGATGTTGACCATCGTGACGAGGATGCCGGCGATGGCGTCACCGCGGACGAACTTCGAGGCACCGTCCATGGCTCCGTAGAAGTCGGCTTCGGCCTCGACGTTCTTGCGGCGGACGCGAGCTTCCTTCTCGTTGATGATGCCGGCGTTCAAGTCGGCGTCGATGGCCATCTGTTTGCCGGGCAAGGCGTCCAAGGTGAACCGCGCCGCGACTTCGGACACGCGACCGGAGCCTTTCGTGATGACGATGAAGTTGATGATGACGAGAATAATGAAGACGACGAGACCGACGACGTAGTTCCCGCCGACGACGACCTCACCGAAGCTGCGAATGAGATTTCCCGCGGCGGAGGCGCCCTCGTGCCCGTGCGAGAGGATGAGGCGCGTGCTCGCCACGTTGAGCGCGAGTCGGAAGAGAGTCACGACGAGGAGGACGGTCGGGAACGTCGAGAAATCGAGGGGCTTCTTCGTGTAAATGCTTTGCAGCAAGATGCCGAGCGCCGTCATCAGCGACACGACGAGGAAGAGATCCATGAAGAACGGGTTCAGCGGGAACACCATGAGCAGAATGATGCCGATGACCCCCATACTGACGAGCACATCAACGTTCTTAAAAACGGCCTTCATGTGACTTTACCTTTCAAGCGATAGACATAAGCGAGGACTTCGGCGACCGCGTTGTACAGGTCGCGCGGAATGAACTGACCAACTTTGAGGGCTTTGAAGAGAGCTCGGGCGAGCGGGACGTTCTCGACGCAAGGAACGCCGGCTTCGCGCGCGATCTTCTTGATTTGCTCGGCCATGAAGTCAGCGCCTTTCGCGACGACGCGCGGCGCGAACATGTTCTCGCGATCGTAGATGAGTGCGACGGCGATGTGAGTCGGGTTGGTGACGATGACGTCCGCTTTGCGAACGGCTTCCGTCATTTTGCGCGTCGCCACTTGCCGCTGGATGGCGCGGATGCGCGCCTTGACTTGCGGGTTACCTTCGACTTGTTTCCGCTCCTGCTTGGCTTCCTGTTTCGTCATCTTGATGCGTTGCTCGTAGCGGAACTTCTGGAAGCCGTAGTCGAGAAGCGCCATGATGAACATCGAAAGCCCGATGACGAAGAGAATCTTGATGGCGTGTCTGCCCAAGAACACACTGACGCCGGCTGCCTCGACATCCCACAGACCGCCTGCTTGGAAAACCCAGTCTTTCAGGAAGATGTAGGCGACCACACCCACGATGATGAACTTGATGGCGGCTTTGAAGGTTTCAAAAAGGCCGTCGAGACTGAAAATGCGTTTGAGACCCGAGAGCGGATTGATGCGGTCCAAGTCCGGCTCAAGGGGACGGGTAGTCCAGAGAAAACCGACTTGAAGAAGCGTTCCGACGATGCCGACGACGAGGGCCGCGCCGACGATGGGACCGAGAATGTAGAGAAGCATCTTGGCCACATAACTTCCGAGCTTGATGACGGTGCCGGCGGACCAGTCGCGCATGACGAAATGGTTCAGGTCGCCCAGCAGATCATTGAACAGTCCGCGGATTCCGGAGAACGCCCAAGTCGACGAGATGTAGATGGCTCCGGTCGTGGCGAGCACGACGAGGGCCGCGCCGACTTCCTTGCTCTGGGAAACCTGACCCTGGCTGCGCCACTCGTCCCGCCTCGATTGGGTGGCGTCTTCTGTTTTTTCTTCGAGTGACTCGTCGCCGCCGCCTTCAGCCATCCGCGGCTCCCGTCAAATTCTTGGCGCAGAAATCCTGACGCCGCCAAAAATGATTCACGGAAATTTTGTGCACAACTTCAGGAGGCAAGAATCGGTCCAGCCAAATTCAATTTATTTTTGGCGAGTTCAGCGCGCGCTCATCGGCTTATCCTGTTTACATGAAGAGACCTCTCGGATTTTTCCTGCTGCTTTCGGCGGCGCCAGCGTTCGCGGACAAGGATTCTCCAGCCTGCCCGATCGAACCTTTTCTGGAAGTGGTCGAGTCCGCGGTCATTGACCCCGATTTGGCGCTCGTTCTACGCGCCCAAGGGGGCGACCAGGCGGCCTTCAACGAGCTCGTCACCAAACACCGTTCGACCCTCATTGGTTATGCGTGGACTCTTTTCAAGGACATGGGGCAAGCGGAAGACATCGTGCAAGACGCTTTCGCGCGCGCTTGGAGATATCTGCCCACGTTCGAGGGACGATCAAAATTCTCCACGTGGATGCACACGATGGTGCGCAATCTCTCGCTCAATAAGCTCAAGTCGCCGAAAGGTCGCCTCACGGCGGGAGGCGCCGAGTTCGAGGATTGGATGTTGCGCGATGTGAGCGCGGCCGCCGACACGCTGCCGTCCACCGGCGCGCGCGCCGACGACCTCATCTCGCGGCAAGAGCGATTGAAGCTGGTGGGCGATCGCATCAAGGACGCGATGTCCTATCTGAGCCCTGACTTGCGCCAAGCGTTCCAGCTGATGAGCGTTCAGGGAATGGAGAGAAACAAGGCCGCGAAAGTCATGGGCTGTCCCGAAGGTACCGCGCGCTCGCGCCTCTTCTATGCACACAAAAAACTGCGGGAAGTCCTCGGCGCCGATTTCGCGGAAACCGCCGGCGCCCCCTGACAGAATTTAGGCGGCTTTTTTAGAGGGAATCCGCGGCGGACGCGGAGGTAGCGGGACTTTCGCGACTTCGCGACGGCTCTTCACGCCGAAGACGGAGATGGCCATGCTCTTGCCTTTGACCGATGCGTCAACGCTGTCCTCAAGGATAAAGGCATCCTTCACCGCTTCCGCCACCGAATGCGAAATGAGGAGATCACGGCCGAGCTCCTTCGTGAGCGACTCGATGCGCGAGGCCAAGTTCACCGTGTCGCCGATGACCGTGTATTCCATCTTTTCGTTGGAGCCGATGTTCCCGGCGATGACCGGACCGGCGTTGAGACCGATGCCGATGCGAAGGGGGTCCAGTCCCCGCGCGGCGCGGCGTTCGTTCAACCGAGTGAGCGCTTCTCGCATTCCGAGCGCCGCGGCGACGGCCTGCTCGGCGTCGCGAGTTCCTGCTTCCGGCACGCCCCAAAGAGCCATAATGGCGTCGCCCACGAACTTGTCCACGATGCCGCCATGGGCACGAATCACGGCAACCATTTCGCTCATGTACTCGTTGAGCATCTCCACGACTTGCTCGGGCTCCATCGTTTCACTCATCGACGTGAAGTTGCGGATGTCGCTGAAGAGGACGACGACCTGCCGACGTTCGCCGCCGAGCTTCACCGTTCCGTTCAGAAGCTGTTCCGCGATTTCTTTGTTATGGAACTTATTGAAGACGTTCTTGACTCGGTCTCGCTCCTCGAGACCTCGCGCCATGTCGTTGAACGCGACTGAGAGTTGCGCCAACTCATCGCGACTCTGCACGTCCACGTTCACCGCGAAATCTCCAGCGCCGATGCGTCGAGCCGCTTCGACGAGCTGAGCGATGGGATAGGTCAGCGAATCGGAAAAGTAGAATCCGATGAGCAACGAAAGGCAAAGGACGACGACCGCGAAGAGTGCCGTGCGATTTTGAGCGCGCCGAGAGGCTTCGAACGCCCGCGACTCGGGCACTTCCGTAATGACGGTGAGATCGGCGAGCCCCAGGGCGCGAAACACACCTAGGCGTGATTCGTGGGATTCCGGGTCGACAAAGCGAAGCTGGCCATTTCCGATCTTGCTGCCGAGGGCGTGGCGCACGATCTCCCGCGTACTTAAGTTTTCGCTTGCTTTCCACGCGAGGTCCGGCGACTTCGCCAGCAAGATCCCATCACGCGTGACCAGATAGCCCGCAATGCCCGCGGCGTCTTCGAAGGCTTCTCCGAACTGCGAAGTTTCCACGAGCAAGAACGCCGCTTGGCCACCGCGCCTGAGCGGAAACCCCATCCACAGCACGGACCGATCAGCGCCGAGGGACAAAAACCCAAGCTGGACCTCACCGCGGAGGATGGCCGGAAGTGATGAGGAAGCCGCGCGAAGAACGACGCGTAGAAGATCGGCGGAGGTTTTTCCTTCGCTTTCCAGCGTCGGGGAAACGGCCGCCAGTTCCGCGACGGCGTCGGCTTCCGAGCCGGAATTCTCAGGCAGGAGAAACGCGGCGAGATATTTCGAGTTTTTCTCAAAGAACTGAGCCGCGACGGCCCGCTCGGAAACAGATCCGGCATCAAGGAGGGAATTGATGAATGATCGACCGCGCTCGGAAACGCCTAAAATGGCCGAGCGGGATGCGCTGGAAATGCGCGATGCCCCTTCGAGATTCATTTCCAGAACGAGCGTTCGATTGTCCTCAAGAAACGGCTGCGAAGTGATCCAGCTGACGCTCACCACGGCCACCAGCAGGAGGGCGGCGATGAGCGCGACGAACTTCGTGCCGATCTTAAAACGCATCCTTTCGTTTCGGTGAAATGGGCCCTCTCCATAAGGAAAAGGAGAGTTAAAACCTGGCAGTTTTTTGACGGAAGGGACGTAAAGATTCGCTCAAAACGCGAAAGCTTCTCCCCGAAAAATCCGATGAGAACGGCCATGGCCTCGAGCACTCATCGCTTCTTGCAAACCCGACGAACGGTCATCGCCGTTCTTCTCGGGACGAGCCTCGGCGCCGGCTATTTCCTCTACGGGGATCTCAACCGCGGCGCCCAAAAGAACAACGGCGTTCAAATCGCGACGGTGGGCAAGGTGCGCGGAAAAGTCCGCTCCAAGTCACAAGGAAGCTTCGTTTGGAACGACCTGAGACCCAACGCGCAGATCTTCCTGAAAGACACCGTCAGCACCGGTGACGACGGATTCGCCTCCATCCTCATGAAGGAAGGAAGCGAACTTGAGCTCGAGCCCAATTCTTTCGTCGTCATCGACCGACTCGAAAACCAAAAAATGTCGCTCTTACAAGGGGCCATGGTTCTCCGGGGCGCGGATGGGCAAGGCGGGAAGCGCATCAGCCGTGGCGGGGACGACGCGGCGGATGTTCGCGAGCTTTTCGTGCGCCTCACCGAGCCCGCGTCGCTGTCGGTGCTCGTGGCTCCCACGGGCGCGCCGCGCGCCATTGGTTTCAAATGGAGCGGGTCGTCTCCCGCCGGCGGCGCATTGAAGGTCCAGTGGGCGAAGAACCGCTCGTTCACGGGCGACGGCGTCGGAACCGCGACCCAAAGCGCAGGGGCCAACACCGCGACTGCCTCCCTCAACCCAGGCATCTATTACTGGCGCGTCGTGAACATGGAAAACACGCCCGTCAGCGAAACGGCCCAGTTCACCCTCTTCGAGGCTAAACCTTTTCAGTTAAACGCACCCCTGGGCAAAGCGCTCAGCTGGGACGAAACCCTTCGCTTTCAGTGGACAAACCCCGGCCTCGACGTCGCGGCGAGCGACAACCGCAAATCAAATCACGTTCTGGAGATCTCTCGGGAAGCGAACTTCGGTTCACTCGTGTCGCAAAAGGCCATCGACGCACGGTCAAGTGACGCGACCGTCGCGGGCCTCTCGGAAGGGGACTATTACTGGCGCATTCGAAGCACCTTGGGCGACGTTAACGTGGCCAGCGAACCACAGTACTTCAATCTCGAGCGTGCGCGTCTTCTGCTGATCGACGCCGCGGCACCCGCCGACGAGGCGCTCTTGCCCGCGCGAGAGCCCATTCGCCTCTCCTGGAAGTCGAACGCCGAGACAGCGGACGCTCGCGTGGAAGTCCGCACGGCGGACGGCGCGCCTTTCCGGTCGGAACGCGCAACACGCAACTTTGTCCTGTTAGAGCGCATGCCGCCGGGAAATTATCAATGGCGTGTCGCTTCCACCAAGGCGAAATTCCGCGCCGAAACGAAGTGGCGCACCTTCTCGGTTCTGCCGTCGGACGCCTTTGCGCTTAGTTTCCCGTTAAGGGCTCAGCAGATTCTCGTTCGCGGAGACATTCGCCCCTTCGAGTTTCGCTGGGACGAAGACGCCTCGGCGACTCGCTACCGCGTGGAGCTCGCGACCGACCGCGACTTCGAGAAACGCGTCGCCGTCCGCGAGTTCAAGTCGAACCGCGCGAGCAGCGAGGACCTGCTTCCGGGAGGATCGGATCAATACTATTACTGGCGCGTCATTTCGCTCGAGGGCGACCGGCCGCGGCGCATGAGCCGCGTGAGCGAGTTTCGCTATGCCGTGCTGTTCGATTTGCCAGCACCCGCGCTTCTCGCGCCGCTCAACGAAGCAAAGGTGAATCCAGGCGTGGACCGACGGCCGCCCCGCTTTTCCTGGGCGCCGTCCAAGAACGCGAAGAAGTATGTTTTCTCGCTTTTCCCCGCGAGGAGCGAGTCCGATGTGAATTCGGCGCCTCTCGTGCGCGCCACGGTGAACGGCACGACGTTCGAAGCGCCCGAGCTTGCCGAGGGGCGCTATGCGTGGAACGTGAAGGCCATCGACAAGAACGAACGATCGGGCGAAACCTCGCCGATGCGCATGGTGAACATCGTGTACGGAGCGGTTCTCCGCGCTCCCGCCTCGCGAAGCGCCGAGGTGCAGTAATCTACTGCACCTCTCCTTTGGAATTGAGTTTTCCGAAGAAAGAGTTCTGAGCGCCCAGCCCGCCAATGAGTTTGCCACTCCCCACGACGGCACCATCAACCGAAGTCACCGGATTGAGGGGCTCGCTTGAATAGCCTGCGAAATAGATATTTCCGCTAGAATCGACGAAGATGCTGGTTGGCACTGCGGTGGCATCGACTGCGCCTAGTTCTCGAGTCCAAATTGGGGATCCGTTTGCGGCGAGTTCCATGGCGAACAGGTCCATACTTCCCTGGGTTCCCGTAAGCGTCAGCGGGTCCACCGTGGCATCGGTACTGCCGAGAAAACGAACCCGGCCACTATCATCGATAAGCGAACTTATATTGTTTACTTGGCTCGTGCCATTCCCCACTTCGGTCAGATAGGTGAACGCTCCGGCGGAACTAAACCGAGCAACGAAAGCATCCGTGCCTCCCACGCTACCGATGAGTTCATAGCCAGCGGCAACTCCGACCCCGAGGCCCCCGCCTCCATTGCTCCCACGGATAAAAACGTCATTGTCGGCGGTCAGATGCAGTTTTTTTGGTTGGACACTAACTGAGGGTTGGCCCACTTGTGCCGCCCAAGTCTTGGCACCTGTTTGACTGATTTTGATCACATGCAAATCTGATGAGCCTAATGACCCAATCCGCGATTCAGCACCGGTGGTGAGCGTACCGCCGGACACTGAATTGATCAGGACGAGTTGGTCGTCCGAGCCCAACGCAGCATCTTCGCTCATCACGACCGCACCGGCTTTCGCCACTTGTCGTGTCCAAACGAGGCCTCCAGAGGAGTCTAGCTTGAAGATGTTTGCCGTGAAATTGCCTGCGGTATGAGTTCCATCAAGGTAGGTGCAGGTTGTCGGAGCTGAGCACGTGTAACTGCCGTTCGTGCTACCCGTCGAAAGGATATTGTCGCTTGAATCAATGAACAGCCCAGTCGGAAGATTCAGGCCATCTGAAACAATCGCCGTTTGCCAGGTTAGAATTCCGCTGTCGTGATTGAATTTGGCGATGTATGGCTCATAAGTGCCGCTGGAGATGGCTCCCGTGGGCAAGGTGATAGCAGCGTCAGGTGAAAAGCCGCCGCCGCCGCAGTTTGTCTCGTTAACGGTACCCGTAATGATGGTATTCTGTGAGCTGTCCACTCGCAAATAATAGGGAAGAAATTGGGAACCGCATCCCACTTGATGCAACCACTGCTGCGCACCGAGCTGATTTAGTTTGCCAACGAAATAACTTTCCGGCGCGTTCGTTTGTCCTGTCTGCTGTGCCCAAGTGAAACTCGCGTCAGTCGATTTTCCGTAGAAAAGGATGTTGCCATTGTTGTCGATTTCCAGCTTTTTGATCGTGCCGATTGCGCTGGCGTGGGTGATCGTAACAGGACCGATTTGATAGGCCCAGTTTTTGCTTCCGGTTTCACCATTGATTTCCACAATCAAGGGATCATTTGTACCGTGGCTTCCTCCGACCAGGGAGGTCGTTTCGACAAGCTTCGTCGATCCCCCGAGAACAAAGTTCCCAGACGATGTCACGCGAATGTCCTCCACCGTCAGCTGGAAGAGTTGGGCGATCCAAAGTAATTTCGCGTTCGCATTAAACTTCGCTACGAAAAAGTGAGTCCCCGAGCGAATGTCGGAAGCGACGAAAGATCCAGTCGTGGTGCCATAGAGAAAATAGTTTCCTTTGCCATCTGGTAAGAGCCCAGTGGCATAGGTGGTGGTCGTCCGACTCGCGCCTAATTCAACCAAACCCGGAGCTTGAATGACGCTGGTCCGTTGAACGTTACCAAGCGCATCCCGCACCAACAGCTGACTCGGTCCGTACTCCCAGGTCCGGTTGAAAATAAATGTTCGATCACTTAAGCGAGTCCAGTTTGCGAGACCCGTGGAGGTGAAGGTGAACGGAGGCACCCCTCCTAGAACATTCACCGTTAACCCTTCCGTCAGCTCCAGCGTCTTGCTGGTGCTCGTGAGCGCGAACTCGGTTGTCGACGACCATTTGAAGTTCGTTTTCGAGCACGAGGCGAGCGCGAGCGCCAACAACAAGACACTTGCTTGTAGCGAGCGCAAAGCGAATCCCATGCAATGGACTTTTCGGCCCATCGTTCAACGCACTTAAGTGAAACTCGTTAAATCTCAGTTAAGATGCAAGGGATGCTTAGGAATGGGGCTAAACGGGGCGTTCTGGGGGCGGGAATTTTGTTTGCCGCGCTCGCTTTTTCCAAACCCGTTCGCTTGAATTGGGAACCCATCGCTGGCGCGACGCGTTACGAGCTCAACGTCGAGCGTGATGGAAAGAGCGCGGTGAAGACCTTCACCGCGGAACCCGCCTGGAAAGGTGATTTAGGTTTTGGGGCCTACGCCTATCAGGTCCGCGCGGTCGATCCCCGGGGGCGGGCGGGCGAGTGGTCACAGCAATATCCAGTCGTCGTCATGGCTCCGGCTCCTCAGCTCTCGGGCCCCCCGTCGTCTGAAGCCATCAAACTCTACCAAGGCCAGAGCGTTTCACTCAGCTGGCAACCCATCGATGGCGTCACGAAATATCTGGTCGAAATTTCCCAAAACGGGAAAGTGGTCGTCGCCGATGAAGTCAAAGGCTCTGACTTTCGAGCGACCAACCTCCCCGAAGGAGCCTATGTATGGAGCGTGCGCGGGCTGCTCGAGATCGGGGAACAATACGCGGCGCTTTCCGGCCGCCAGTGGAAAACCGCGCCCTCTCAAACCCGAAGGTTCACGCTCTCATACCGTCCGTACGACCGCCCCGTGATTGTCTCGCCAAGCGGCGACGAATGGCCTTCCTCCGACGGGATCATGAAGTTTTCTTGGAAGGCGGTTCCCGGCGCGGAAGCCTACGAGGTGCGCTTTCAGAAAAAATCCCAACGTGGTCGCGACGTCATCGAACCCGTCGCGCGTGAGCGGGTGTCGTTCAGCAACACGAATTCAATCTCCCTGCCGGTGGGCCGCGTCGGCAGCTTCACTTGGAGCGTGAAAGCCGTCGCCGCCATCGATCGGTCCAAGGACTCGCGAATCGCGGGAGGCCCCGAAGCCCAGGCCGAGTTCCGCCTGCTCCGCGACTATCTCTCCGAAAACAATTCCTATCTTCTGGATTCCTCGCTTGTGCTGGGCCTCGTCGACTACCGCTTTCAAAATCGAGAACGAAACCTCAGCGGGAGCGTTGCTGCGCGCGAGGCCGCTGCTCAAATTCGCTTCGACAATTGGTTTGAAACCAATCTCGCCTACGGATTTGGAATTGAAGACGTTCTCTTCCACGTGAATGGCAAACTGAATCAGCGCTTCGCCGTCGACGCTGTCTTCCGTCATCGAAGGGACCTTTCCACGGGCTTCTTCCTGACATTTGTGGGCGGACTCCAGTTTCGGCAGTTTCCCGAGCCGCAACTTGGGTCCAGTGGCGCCGAAACGACCTTTCACGAGATCGGGGCCATGGGCGCGCTGGGCGGCGCCGAGCTTTCCAAGCAAATCAGCGAGCGATGGAGCTTTCGGCTGCGTGGGAATTATTTCTATCCGCTCATCGCGCGCGGCGTGAGCCTTGGCCGCGGTGGCAAGAGCGCGCAGAACTTGGATCTCGGAGTCCAGACTTTCTACTGGGTCACGAAAAGCATGGGAATCGCGGCGGGAGCTCAATATAAAAGAGCGGGGCTTTCGTATGAGCGAGAAGACACGCACCGAATGCTCAATCTTCATGGGCGCTTTTTCTCGGGATATTACTACGGAAGCCTCGTTCTTCGCTTCGACAAGAAATAGACGGCTAGCGCCCGCCGGCGAATTTGAGCCACAAGATGTTCGTTTGGAAGTTGGCTTCGAGCAAGCTCGTCAGCGCGTCGCCGTAGAGCGGCGAGAGGAGCGAAAACACGAGCACACCGACGCCGATGGTGATGGGCATGCTCACCGACCAAACGTTGATCTGCGGCACGAACTTGGAGAGAACGCCGAGCGCCATCTGGAGGAGGAGCAGCAAGACCATGAGAGGTCCCGATAGCTTGAGCATCCAGGTGAAGAAGCGCGTTCCGATCTCGATCCAGAACATGGATCCCATCGCCGGGTCCATGAGACGCGTGAAGAAGACGGAGAGATCAAGCGTATAAGAATCGGCCAGCGCTTGAATGTAGAGCAAATGACCGCCGAGACTGAAGAACATCATGATGGCGAGCCATTGGTGGAATTCCGCCCATCCGTTTTCTTGGGTCTGCGTTTCAGGGTTGAACATGCCGCCGGCGGCGAGACCCATCTGCATGCTGATCCAATAGGCCGAGGCAACACACGCGCTGAAGATCCAACGAGAGACGAGACCGAGACCCGCGCCGAACGCGAACTCTCGAAAGAGAAATGCGGTCGCCTCGCCGAGCTCGGGAAGGTGCGCGATCGTCCACGCGGGCAAATGTGGCCCCACGAGGGGCTTGAGGGCCACGGAAAGAGCGATGGCGCCCGCGAGACGAATGGTGGCGGGGATGCTCGCGTTTCCGAAAACGGGAAAGAACATCCAAAGCGTTGTCACGCGGACCGCGATCATCGCGATCTGGAGAATGGGGAGGAACAGATCCTGCGTGGGCATCGCTTGCCTACCGCAGGTGGAGGTTCATGTTCTCATAGAGATTCTGGGTGAAGTTCACGAGAATCCGAAGCATCCACGGCCCGAAGAGAAGAAGGGCCCCGCTGATGGCGAAGATCTTCGGGATGAAGCTCAAGGTCGCTTCGTTGATTTGGGTGAGGGCTTGGAAGATGGAAACGATGAGACCCACGACGAGCGCGATGCCAAGGAGCGGGCCCCCTAACAGAAGCATCGTCTGAAGCGCGTTTCGCGCCAAGTCCATGACCCAAGTCTCATTCATAAGATCTCCTAATTGAAGCTCTTCACGATGCTCGAGACGACGAGTTGCCACCCGTCGACAAGCACAAATAACATCAGTTTAAACGGAAGCGAGATGATGACCGGCGGAAGCATCATCATGCCCATCGCCATGAGCACCGAGGCGACGACCATGTCGAGGATGAGGAACGGCAAGTAGATGACGAAACCCATCTGAAACGCCGTTTTCAGCTCCGAGATCATGAACGCCGGCACCAGGTTCATGAAAGGAATGGTTTCTTTGGTGACCTTTTGGCCTGTCGGCGCGCCCGAGATCTTCATGAAGAGCTCGATGTCGCGCGGACGCGTGTGCTTGAGCATGAAAGCGCGGATGGGCTTCTCGGCGTTCGCGAGACCGACTTCCTGGGTGATTTTCCCCGCGAGGTAAGGTTGGACGGCATTGTCGTTGACCTCGCGCAAGGTGGGGCCCATGACCGCGAAGGTCAGAAAGAGCGAGAGGCCCACGAGAAGTTGGTTCGGCGGCATCGTCGTCGTGCCCAGCGCTTGGCGAAGGAACGATAGGATGACGATGATGCGCGTGAACGACGTCATCATGATGAGAATGGCGGGCGCGAGCGTCAGAATGGTGAGCAGAACGATGACCTGCAAGACGCCGACGACTTCGGCTGGCTTTTGCGCGGCTTTCAAGCCCAACTGGATGTTGGGCATCATCATTTGGGCATGCGAGCTCTGCGCGAAGCCGAGCCCGAAGAGCGCCAGCACGATCAGGAAGATTTTGGAGTTCAGCTTCAAAGGATCAAACCCTCACGATTTCTTTGAGACTACTCGCGAAGCTCTTGCGAGCCTTCGCCGGGCTCGCGTCGCCGAACTCTTCTTGAAGGCTGCTTTCGAAGCCTTCTTCGTGCGCTTCGTCATTCTCGCCCATGTCAGAGATGAGATTGATGTTTCCGTTCGTCACGCCCACGAGCATCTTCTTGTTGAGGCAGCGAATGAGATAGAGCGCCTTGCCCGGCCCGAGGTTATGGAACGACATGACCTCGAGAGCTTTCTCGGTGCTCTTGCCGCCCTTGCGGATGAAACCGGAGCGACCCATGAATTTTTTGGCGAGCATGGCGGTGAGTCCGAAAACGAGCAGCACGGCGCCGAGCGCCACGGTCATTTTGAGAGCAACCGCGAGACTTCCCTGATCCATCTGTCCCCCTAGCCCAGCTTCTCGATGCGTTCGATGGGCGAAATGATGTCGGTGAGGCGTATGCCGAACTTCTCGTTGACGACGACGACTTCACCGCGCGCGATGAGCTTGTCGTTGACGAGGACTTCGAGCGGGTCGCCCGCGAGCTTGTTGAGCTCGATGACGGAGCCTTGCCCGAGTTGGAGCAAATCGTTGACGAGCAACTTCGTGCGCCCGAGCTCCACTGACACCCGCAGCGGGATGTCGAGGATGAGCTCGAGCTTCTTCATCCGGAGATTAAGTTCCTCTTCCGGACTCGCACCGTCGTTGGCGGCTACACTGGCTTCTTCAGACACGTTTCATCCTCCTTCAGGATTAGCTCAAATCGTCCACGGTCCCTCGCGAGGACTCGTCGTCGCTCCGCTTCTTGAGGAACTCTTTGTTCTTGTTCTCGACCACTTCGGTCAGTTGCACGGCGCGGCTGCCCCGGCTCGCGCCGAACAAGCCGCGAAATCGGGTGACGCCTTCGACCTGCACGGGAATCTCGGCGCTCGCGTCGGTCCGCAGCGGAACGACGTCGCCGACCTTAAGGCTCAGGATCTGGCGCAGGGAAATCTCGGTCTTGCCAAGCTCCACCGAAGTGTCGAGCTCGGTCTCTTCCATGTGCCGGATGATCATGTTCGCCCAGTAGTGGTCGGTCTCCACGATTTCCTGCTGGAAGCCGCTGATGAGTTTCTGTCGGATGGGCTCGAGCGTCGAGAAGGGCACGACGATGCTGAGCGCCCCTGAGGCGTTTTCGAGCTCGACGCTGAAGGTCGTCACGATGACGATGTCGGACGGCGGAACGATACCGACGAACTGAGGGTTCGTTTCGGTTCGCACGAACCCGATCTTCATCGGAGTCACGGGCGCCCAGGCTTTTTCCAAGTCCTCGAGCGCGGTTTGGACGACCTTTTTCACGATGCTCAGCTCGATGGCGGTGAAATCCTTGCCTTCGATTTTCGTGTAGGGACGATCGGTGCCACCGAGGAAGGAATCGATGAGCGCATAGGCCAGCTTGGATTCCAAGACCACGATGCCGGAGCCACGCAGGGTTTCGAAACGGATGACGCTCATGCAGCTGGGCAGCGGGAGCGTGTTGACGAACTCACCGAACTTCATCGTGTCGGTGCTGGCGATGGTCAACGTCGCGAGCTTGCGCAGCTGCGACGAGAGGTTCATGCGGAACGCGCGGATGAAGCGCTCATAGACGATGTCGAGCGTCGGCATGCGGCCGCGAACGACTTTGTCTTGCGACGTCAGGTCATACGTGACGACGCTTTCTTCTTCCTTGGGCTTCGACGTCTCGGTCGGGACTTCCCCGCCGACCACCGCGTTCAGAAGCGCGTCGACTTCCTTTTGCGAGAGAACCTGACTCATATTTCCCTAGCCCCTCGTTCCCTTGTCACTGCACGATGAATTGGGTGAAGTAAACGTTGTTGATTTGCCCGCGCGTCAGATAGCCGTTGATCTTGTTGCGGATTTCCTCGCGGAGGAAGTCGCGGCCGTCGACGCTCTCGATCTGCTCATACGATTTGCTGCTCAGGATGACGACGACGAAGTCGCGGATCTTCGGCTTGAGCTTGACGACCTCTTCCTTCGCGGCCGGATTGAGAACCTCGATGGCCACGGTCACTTGCGCGTAATGACTTCCGTCGGCCAGGTTGACCGTGAAGTTCTCGGTGACGTGGGTTTCGGCTTCGATTTCCTCGGGAGTCTTGGGCTTATCGCCTTCTTTGCCGTGCTCGCCTTCCTTGCCGCCCTCGCCTTCCTTGTGTTCGCCGCCTTCTTTTCCGTCTTGGGCCGCGATGTCGCCGAGGGAGACTTCCTTCGCCGATTTCTTGGCGCCCATCCAGACGACGACCGCCAAGGCGATGACGACGATGGTGTTGAGCAACAGAATCGCCAAAATAATTTTAGGGTTCGGGCCGCCACCACCCGTGGTGCTCGCTTTTTTCTGGACCGCATCAGCCTCTTCAGCCGTCGCCTGCTGTTCCGCGGTGTTGTTCGTCTCATCTGCTGCCACGTTGTTGACTCCTCCCCACCCGAAGGGGAGCAAGGCACGTGCCAGGTTGAAAGTTGTCTGCGGTGCGCGCGAATCTTGGCGGCGTCAGGCGATTGGCTGTGTCATCAGCGCGTGGGTTTCGGCCTGCGCCATTCTTCCCAGGCCACGAGCGGGCTGACCACAGCCCCGCCCACGACGAGGATGTAAACCATGCTCGCCGTGAATCCACCGGCGAGTTGCACGGTTCCCTTGACCGGCAACAACCATCTCCCTGGATTGCCGGGATCAATGAAAATGCTGTTCCCGAACATCTTCCAATTTTGCATTCCCCCCGACATACTCTGCATCAATAGGCTGGCCATGTCCTTCAGCACCGCCCTCGACAAAACGACTTCTTTGAATCCAGCTTTCGTAAAGAATTGTCCTAACGCGGCCTCATGAGCGCGGGCTTCCATGAATGCTCGGATCATCGACTCCGTTCGGCGGACGCGAAAGGCTTGCCAACGGCTCAGTTCCGAAATGTCCGAATGCTCTTCGAGAATCTTGGCGAGGGACGGCGGCATCGGACCGAGGTCCTCGAAAAAAGCGCTTGAATCGACAAAAAGATCCTCTGCGTGCCGAGATTCGTGCCAGTGCGTCGGCGTGTTGCGGACGAACGGGTTCGCGTTGACAATCATGTAGCCTGTCGATCCGGGTTCGAAAATGCGCGCGGAGATCACTTGACCCAATGAGAGCTCCCCGGTGGCGAAAAAGTTGGGAAAAGACTGAACGATCACGGGAATCCCGTTCTCTTTCATTTTCGCGAAGACCCGAGGGAAACCCGCGCCCAGGGCCGTGTTTCCTTCCGGGACCTCGAGCACGCGAATGACCGTCTCTCGGTGGACGATCTCAAATCGACCTTTGCCGAGTTCGCGAAATTGGGCTTGAGGGAATTCTATCCTCGCTTGTTTCAGGTCCTCGGCGTTGTTGACGACAAAGATTTCTTCTTTGTCCGCGATTTCGACGCTGCCGGGCGGCATCTTGCGACTGAGGGCCTCAAACTGCTTTTGCAAGTGAGAATGCGTTGGCCCTTGATGCACCCGAAAGCTGATCTGCGCCGACTCGGAAGGCGCGTTCCCTTGATAGAACCGCTGGTAGCTGAGACATGGATCGAGCGCGGCGGCGCCGCCCGCTCCTAGCACCGCAGCGATGGGAAGAAGTAAGCGCATTTTTATTTCTGTACCAGATATTTGGAAAGACGAATGTCGGAGTTGTGCTTCTCCAAGTTCCGCTTCGAGCAGATGAAGAAGAGATTCGCTAACAGGACAGCTAGGAGAATGACGTGTTTCATGATGAACCTGCCTTAGAAGTCGGCGGTCCGCTCAGGCGGGCGCGTCGGCTGGTCAACGAAGTTTAAAGGAAAAATGGGGCGGGCCCAAAGCCCGCCCCTAGATCAGATCAATTACCGCTTGAGGTTGATGACTTCTTGGAGAAGTTCATCGCTCGTGGTGATCGTCTTCGCGTTCGCTTGGAAGTTCCGTTGGGTTTGGATCATCCCGACGAACTCGTGGGCCAAGTCGACGTTCGAGGACTCGAGCGTCTTCGCCAAGATGGCGCCGCGGCCGGCTTCTTGCGGGTTACCGACCAAGGGCTGTCCCGAGAGGACGGCTTCCTTGAAGCGGTTGGAACCGAGCTTGAAGAGACCTTCCGGGTTCTCGAAGCGGGCGAGAGCGACCACGGCGAGAGGGCGCGTGATGCCGTTCGAGTAGGAACCGGAGATGGTGCCCGACTCTTCCACCGAGAAGTTGGTCAGCGTGCCGGCGGCGTAGCCGTCTTGCACCTGGCGGTAGACTTGCGACTTCGCGCCGTAAGCCGTCGTGCCTTGAAGACCCGAGCCCTTGCGGCTGAGAATGGCGTCACCGAAGTTGAAATCGACCTTTTGGTTCGCTTGCGCGCCCTTGAAGTTGATGTTCGAGTTCGAGAGCACGTCGTTGTTCAGCTTGCCGTCCGTCGTGAACGAGAGCTTGCCGCTCGCGATCTCTTGCGGAACGCCTTCCTTGCCCCCAGCGAGCGAGGAACCGTCGGCACTGGCATGCCAGCTCCACTCGGTCTCGCTCGTCTTGTAGAAGTGCATGTTGACGGTGCGGCTCGTGCCCGTCGAATCGTGGATGCGAATGCTCGTGCTGTAGTCAGCCGTCTTGTCCGCGTCGAGCACGCTGAAGGCCTTGGTGTTGACCGGAGCGCGCGCGTCGAGGTTCGAGTCGATCTTGACCATGGCCGTGCCCTTCGCGGGAATCGTGTTCGAATTGAACTCGATGCTGTCGAGCTCGGCACCCGGCTTGCCCGACTCGGGATCGATCCGGTAGCCTTGAACGAGCTGACGGTCCGCGGTCTGCAAACGACCTTTCTCGTCGAAGCGGAAACTTCCGTCGCGGGTGTAGGACACTTCGTTGCCGCCGACGGGCGACTTCACGACGAAGAAGCCGTCGCCACGAACGGCCATGTCGGCGTCGCGCTCGGACGGGGTCAGGTTACCCTGTTGGAAGATCGGGGTGACCGCGTTCAGCTTCACGCCGGAACCGATTTGGTTACCGCCGAGAATGCCCTTGAGGTTCGTGGCCACGACGTCCTGGAACTCACCGCGGCTGGCTTTGTACGCGGTCGTTCCCGCGTTCGCGATGTTGTCGCCGATGATGCCCATGGCGGTGCCCGATGCTGCGAGGCCCGAGACGCCGGTGTGAAGACTTCCTAAAATGCTCATTCTATATCTCTCCTAAAAAAGTTCAGTTCCATTTCGACTTTAGGGAGAGTGCCTTGGCGCTTCGGCCTTGGCTTGGGGAACCTCGAGCATCTCTGCTCGTCCAGCTCTTTTACTTCTCAACCCGTTCGGTCGTTGTTTTTAAAAATTTACTTACGTTGTTAAATCATTACGGTGCTATCAATGTTCGTGAAGATGTTGTCTTTCATCGACTCCTTGTCGACAGCGGTAATGACCGTGTTGTTTTTCACGCTGACCACGAAAGCCGCCTTATCCGTCAGGATGAGACTTTCTTTCGAGCCTTTGTCGTTCGCCTTCTGCACGGCTTCCTGCATCCGCAACATGTCTTGCGGGCTGAGATCGATGTTCCGGCTGTTCATGCGCGCCTTCGCGTGCGCCGAGAACTTGAGCTCTTGAGGGAGCGTGGGGCCAGCTTTGGGGGCGGGCGCTTTGTCGATCCGACTCCCGAGCAGATCGGAGAAAGGGACCGCGCCGGGGGAATTGCCTCCGGACGTGGGCTTCTCGATGCGTTGGTTCGGGACGTTCAACCGGTCAATGCCGATGTTCGCTGCCGTTGTTGCTGTCTTGATTGAGTCCATTTTATTTGTATACCTCCTTTCCCATTATATCGTTTTTATTTACCGTCCATAAATGAACGGCATCATGTCGTTCACTCGACTTCCTGGGTTATCGCCCTTCAGGGCGCGTTCCGCGTCCTCGCTGACGGCGACCGACGCTTTTTTGGCGCCCGATTCGGAATCCGCGGAGCTATCACCTTCCGTCGCCGCGGGTGACGCCGCAGAAGCGGCTTGAGCGCCCGCGTTCGCCGGAGCCGCGCCGAAGAGCGGTTTGGGCGCTTCGGGAGCCGCGCCCGGAGCCGGACTTTCCTTGATCGTCTCGACGTCGGAGAGTCCAATGCGCTGATCCCCGACGAGCAGGAACACAACACCTTGGCTCGAAGTGACGCCGGTCACGCGACCATCGATCTTGGTCTCGACCTTGAACTCGTTGCCCTTCATGTCCTTGGCATCGATCTTGTAGGTGTACTTGCCGGAGGGAGCGGGCTGCCCATTGTCTTGGAGGCCATCCCACTTCGTCGAGATGTCGCCGCTCTGGCGGCCACCGAGGTCGACGGTGCGAATGGTCTCGCCAGTCGCGGCGTTCTCGATGCGCACCTTGAGGACATCCGCGTCCTGCGGCAACTTGAATTGGAGCGGCGAGGACTTGTCTTGATCATGATAGAGCGTCGCTCGGTCGGCGGCGATGCTCTTGCCGACGAGCTGCAACGCCTGGAGCTGCACGTTGTTCTGTTGGTTGACGAATTTCTCGAGCGTCTTGTTCATGTTCACTTGCTGCTCGAGCTGGGAGAGCATCGTCATCTGCTGGGAAAACTGCTCGTTCTTCGTCGGATTGAGCGGATCCTGATACTGAAGCTGGCTCATGACCATCTTCAAATAGGCTTCCTTGCTCATCTCGTTCTTGTTTTCGTAAAGGTTGCGTCCCTCGGGAGCGGCCCCCGCGATGCGGTTCAATTGGGCGCCAAACGACTCGGTGCCGGGCGTGTTGGCGGCCGACTTTGTCGGGCCTGCAACATTGGACTTCCACTCGGTTTTCGCCGGTGTGGGTCCCGCGACGGGAGAGTTTCTTCCGATATCCACGAACGCCTTTCTCAAAAGCGCCCGGGGCGACAGGCCCCGGGCATAAACTAAACTAGTTTAAGAAGCCTGCTGGCGCTTCTCGAAAGCTTCTTCCCAACGGTCCAAAGCCTTCTCTCTTCGTTCTTCCCGATCCCATCCCTGGTTGTTGGCACCGCTTTCGCGTTGCAAACGGTCCATGGCGAGATTGGAGCCGGATGTCCCCTTCGGACTGTCCGTGGCCACATTCACCCGGGCGCTCAATCGATCCATCGATTCGACGCTCGAGATTTTTTGGCTCTCTCCAGAAGTACGTTGCATTTCCGATGCCACCGGTTTTTCTGACGAACGCCGGACGGCCAACATGTCTTGGCTGTTGCCGCTCGCCATCGGCCGCGAGGCCTTGGAAGCGACGGCCGCATCAAGACCGCTGGCTGCCGAAGAGCCGCCGGCGACTGTTCCGCCCGTTCCCACTTCGAGTTGCACCGGCGCGATGGAGCTCAAGCGATCTTTGAGTTCCGACTGACTGCCTTGCAACGCGCTCAAAGTGGAGGGCTTCTCCGCCAAAATCTGAACCTGCAGCTCGCCGCCGCGGGTTTTTGTCACCCGCAGCTCGACGACGCCCATGTCCTTCGGGTGGAGCTCCACCAGAAGTCGGCCGCCGCCCTGCTGCTTCAGGGCATCGATCTTGTCCGCCACGAACTGCACCGACTGCGGGCTGATGCGCCGATCATCGGCGCTTCCCAGAGTCGACGCTCCGACCACGACCGGGGCGGCGAGGGCCGCGTCCGTCACGGGTTTCGCGACCGAGGACGAGAAATCGACGCTCTTTTGCGTCAAGAAATCGCTCGCCGTCTGGCTGCTTCCGTCGACTTTCTCTTTCGCGACTCGTCCCGGGAAAGCGGGTACGAATTCGGCGCGGGCTCCTTGAGCGGCCTCGGCCGCTTTCGGGCTCGCGTCGTTGCGCGACATGAAAAAGTCCTTGGCCTCGACCGAGGCGTTTTTGGGAGCGGGCGCACGCGCGTTGTCGCGCGCGAAACCACGCACCGAGCTTTTCGCGTCGGTCGCTTCGTTCTTGCCAAAGAGTCCGGCTTCACCGAGCGCTTTGAGCGTTTCCGCTTGCTGCGTCTCGGGGCTAGCCGGGCCGACCGTCATCTCGGATGCGGGCTGAAGCTTCCGCGGAAGGCCATCCACGCCGCTCACGACGAGTGATGGCGCTTTGACCGTCTCCACGTCCAAACGACGCACGTCGTTCGAACCGAAAGCCTGGGCCCACGCCGCGACGGCGTCGGGTTTTAGGGTTTCTCCATTAGGAATCCTTTGGGTACCTTGTTCGGCAAGCGCTGCCAGCTCCATCATCTTCAGGGGCGCGACATTGGAAACAAGGGTCTCAGCCGTTTGTCCCTGAGGGGGCGGCTGTCCAACTTTCAAGTTTCCTGCGTCCTTCTGAAGCATCATTTGGCCCATGGCACTTTGGAGTGCCGCTTGCGATTGGGGACCTTGAAGGCTCGCGTCCATCACCTTTTGGCTCTCACCTTCCGTGAAGTTGAGAAGCTCCTGGCTCTGTCCGTCCGCGACTCCGATGTCCTCAACAAGTCCGAGAAGATCCGCGAACTGCCCGCCTTCCGGCGACAGTGTCGGGACTTGCCCGGTCAGTCCGTCGAGTCCCGAGGACCCTCCCGAACCGATGCCCACAGGATTCAATCCTGTAAACAATGCTGATATGTCGTTCATTTTTTGTTTTTCACCTCCTTGTTGTTTTCGGTCTCGCTGTTCGCGAGGGCTCTGTTATTCGGCCGAGCCTGCCGATTCTCCGCCACGGCACCGACGGCGATCCCTGTCGGACGCCTCGAAGCCATGAGGGAAGAAAGGGTCGATGCGCGCTCCGGGTCCATCGCTTCGAGGACCGAGGCGACGCGCTTTTCTTTCATTTTGAGGAAGAGCTCGACGGCGAGATCGTCGGTCATCGGGGTGACGACGGCCGCGGCTTTCTTCGGGGACATCGATTCGAACGTTTTGACGAGCCTGGCGGAGATCTGATCGCCCCTCTCCTTGTTCTCGGCTTGGAGCTTCGCGATCTGCTCCTGCTGACTCGTGAGCTCCTCGACGCGGATCTTGAGGCGCTCTTCCTCGACGCGGAGCCGCTCTTCATCTTCCTTGATGCGCGTCTCGCGGTCGGCGAGCTCTTTTTCCTTGGTCTTCATGGCCGAGTTGAAGTCTTCTGCGGCGGGCACGGGCGCCCGGAGACCGGAAAGACTCGGATCGGTGATGTTTTTCACGCGGGGGTCGGTTTCACCTTCGGCCGCGCGAACGCCGCGGAGCTGATAAGACAAGAGCGCGCCCACGGTCAGGCTGATCACGAAGACGGCGAGATTCTTGCGGTTCTGCGGGTTTTTCATTCGCCTGCCTCGTTGCCTTCATGGTTTTCCGGGCGCCAGCGCTCCGCCACCCAACCGTCCATGCGACGCTTTTCCTTGAGGAGCTGCTCGGCATCGAACGCTTCCCTTTGCTTTTGCTCGAGTTTCTCGACGACGCGCAGTTCCTGGCCGAGCTGCGCGACCCATCGCCGCTGTCGCTCGATTTCATCCTCAAGGAACTTCATCTCGCGCACGACGCCCGCGATGCGCGTGTCTTGGAGCGGCACGAGTTCGGCGGCCAAATGGGCCTCGGCCCAGGAGTGTTCGATGGCGCGGCCGTCTTGAATGAGGTCCAGGCGCTGCTGCTCGAGGTGCGCTTTGCGCGCATCCAAATCGGCGAACTGATTTTCCAGGCGCGCCAAATCTTTGCGGCCCATGAGAAGACGATTCTCCCGGTACTTCTTCATGGGCTCGAGGCGAAACTGGAATTTAGCCATTCGAGTTCCTTTGGCGCGCGTGGTCCATCAAGAAGTTGCTTGCAAGGCTCGCGCCCGGGCGAAAGCTGGCGATCGTCAGAAATCTATACGGCCTACCCACGGAAAATCTCCTCGAGGCGTTCCCGGCATGCGCCGAGGGTGGTGCCTTCTTCCGTTTTTTGACGGAGGAACTCGATGAGCTTCGGATAAATGGCGATGGCGCGATCCCACTCGGGGTTGTTCCCCTTGCGGTAGCCGCCGATGTTGATGAGATCCTCGGCGGAACGGTAGGTCGCGAGGACACTGCGGATGAGACCGTTCAGTTCAAGGTCCCGCGGCGACGCGATCGCCGAACCGAGACGGGAAATCGAGGGAAGGACATCAATGGCGGGATAGTGATTCTTCGAGGCCAGGTCGCGTGAAAGTACGATGTGGCCATCAACCACAGATCGAACATGGTCGGCAATGGGATCATCAAAGTCATTCCCCTCCACGAGGACGGTGTACAAACCGGTGATGCTGCCGCTGCCCTTTTTCGCGCCCGCGCGCTCGAGCAGTTTCGGCGTGATGCTGAAAACGGATGGCGTGTAGCCTTTCGTGGTCGGAGGCTCGCCCGTGGCGAGGCCGATCTCGCGCAGAGCCATGCCGAAGCGCGTGACCGAGTCCATCATGAGGAGGACGTTGGCGCCGTGATCGCGGAAATACTCGGCGATCGTCGTCGCGACGAAGGCCGCGCGCGCGCGGAGCACAGGACTCTCGTCGCTCGTGCAGGCGACGACGATGGAGCGCTTCATCCCCTCGGGACCCAGATCCCGCTCGAGAAACTCCGTCACTTCTCGGCCGCGCTCGCCGATGAGCGCGATGACGTTGATGTCGGCTTTCGATTGTTTCGCGATCATGCCCATGAGAACGGACTTGCCGACGCCGCTGGCCGCCATGATGGCGAGCCGCTGGCCAAGGCCGATGGGAAGGGTCGTGTCGATGGCGCGGACGCCCGTGTCCAGGCGTTCCTTGATGCTTCGTCGTTCGCTCGGCAAGAGCGCCGCTCCTTTGATGAGACGTCGCTCTTCCTTGTAGCCGGTGAGATCATGACTCGGGTCGGCAACGCGATCGACGATCTCGCCCAGCGCGTTCACGAGCGTGCCCACCATCTCGGGACGGATGATGACCGTTGCCGATTCAGACGACTGCTCGATGCGCGCGCCCATGTTGATGCCTTCGAGCGCGCCGAGCGGCATGAGGAGCGCCGTGCGATCGCGGAACCCGACGATTTCCGCGTCGATGCTCCGACCGGACTGGTGAAGAATGCGACAGATGCCGCCGATGCTGGCACCGGGGAGGGTTCCCTCGACGACGGGTCCCAAGACCTTCCGAACGCGGCCCGATTCCTTGAACAGATTCAGATACTCAAGACCCCGCGCGTATTTCGCGAGGTCAATGTTCAAGGGCGCGGCGGCAGGTTCGGTCATGACACCGCTTTCTTATGAACGCTCTCCAGCTCGTCGCGAAGCGTGGCGATCTTTTCATCGACGAAGGAGGCGACTTCGCCGCCCATGCTTTCGACGACGCAAGATCCCGGCGTGAGCTCGCGGTCGATGTCGAACGAGATGCGGCCGCTGCGGGACACTTTCGCCAGATCGTCCTTGATGAGCTGCATGACTTCGAATGTTTCGGACGGCAATCGGACGCGAACGTCGTCGTCCTTGGCGAAACGCTCGAGAATGGCTTGAATGGTGGAGGAGATTCCCTCGGGACGCTCACGCAGCTCTCGGTGCACGATGACTTCTGCGAACCGGAACGCGAGGTCGACAAGCGCCCCCTCATAGGCCGACGCGAGCTTTTCTTTCGCGTCTTCCATCAGGTTGATCGTGTGAGCGAGCGTCTCAAGCTCCTTGGCGAGACGCGCTTTCTCTTCGTCATAGGCGCGTTGCTTGCCTTCCTTCATGCCTTCCTCGAGGCCGCTCTTGTGAGCCTCGTTGCGCACGAGCGCCAACCGTTGGGCCACTTCGTCTTCGACGCGTTTGGCGAAACGGCGTTCTTCCTCTTCCTCAACGGAGAGTTGCGACGCGACGAGATCGGAAAGAGTGAACCGTACGTCGCGCGACCCGAGATCTTGCTTGAACGTGGCCTTCACCTGTCGATAGGTCGGCAGGTTTGTGCCTTTGAGCGATGGAACGTCGGCCGTCTTGATGTCGGCGCCCGGAGGGACGAGCGACTGCCCGCCTTGGAAGCGGACGAAGTTTTTCTCCATGGCGGCGGTGAGATCTTTTTTGCTGCTGCTCATGCTGCTTTCTCAACCACCCTAAACAAGGCCGTCCCCGTCTCCGCCGCGTTCGATGAAGATCTTGCCTTCTTCCTCGAGACGACGGGCGATGGCGACCATCGATTGTTGCGCCGTTTCGACGTCTGACACGCGAATGGGCCCCATGGTCTCCAAATCGGCCCGGATCATGTCCGCGCCACGTTTGGACATGTTCTTGAAAATCTTCTCGCGGATCGCGTCGGGCGCGGATTTGAGCGCCTTGAGAAGCGACTCGTTGTTGACTTCCTTGAGGATGAGACCCATGCCCTTGTCGTCGACTTTGACCAAGTCCTCGAACACGAACATGAGCTTGCGGATTTCCTCGGCGAGGAGCGGATCCTTCTCCTCGACCTTCGCCATGATGCTTTGCTCGGCGTTCTTGTCCATGAGGTTGAACATCTCGGCGACCGGCTCGACACCGCCCAACTGGGTCGTTTCCATCGTGCCGATGGTGGCGAGGCCCGTCTTCAGGACCTCATCGACCTGCTCGAGCAGGTCCGGGCTGATGTAATCGAGGTTGGCCATACGAAGAACGACTTCGCCCTGCATCGTGTCGGGCAGCCGCTTGAGGACTTCCGATTTCTTCTCGGGCGGAAGGTGCGCGACGATGAGCGCCACGGTTTGCGGGTGTTCGTTGACGAGATAGTTGGAAAGAGTGCGCGTATCCACCATCTCGAGCGCTTCGAGGCTTTTCTGCTGCGCTTGCGCGCCCCCGGCACCGAAGATGAGACGAGCGCGCTCTTCGCCGAGGCTGTTGATGATGTTGTCCTTGGAGAAGTCGCCGCCAAAGATGATTTCGCTCTGCTCGGAGAGCGCCTTGTAGAACTCCATCATGACGCTCTTGATGAGGGGCACGGGCGCCCGCTTCATCTTGCCCATGAGGGCGACGATGCGGCGGATGTCGTTGTCCTTGAGGTGCTTGAGGACGTTGTTCGTCGTCTCGGGACCGAGGACGTTCATCAAAAGAGCGGCTTTCTCCGCTCCCGTGAGCGCGCCTTTCTCTTCAACCTGTGGCTTTTTCGGAGGCATCAGCGCTTCCCTTTCTGTTTGCCGGTCGGCTGGTCAGTGACGATCATCCAATCGGAGAGGATCTGCGCGGCTTTCGCCGGCGACATGTCGATGAGCGAGAGGATCTTTTCCTTGAGCATCTCGTTCTCGGCCTTTTCAATGTCCACGGTTTCCTCCAGCAGCGGCAAGTTCGCGAGACCCGGCAACGCTTGCGTTTGCGAGTCTTGGATCTGCTCGAGCTCTTCGACCGTCTTCGGCAGGATGGTTTCGACCTTGTGCGCGTTGATGCCGGTCACCCAGCGGATGAACGGGCGAACGACGATCATGAAGAACATCATCACGAGGAACGCGACGAGGCTGTAGCGGACGAGCGAGAAGATGAGATCGCGGCGCTCGCGCTGGACGAGAATCTGATCGGCCTTGTCCAAGTCCTCGCGCGCGAAGGTGGAGCTCTCGATGGTCACGCTGTCGCGACCACCCACGAAGCCCGTCGCGTCCTTGACGAGCTTCTCGATGGTCTGGCGTTTCGCTTCGGGAATGGGCTTGATCGTTTCCTTGCCGTCTTTGTCCTTGATGATCTCGTTGCCGTTGACGAGGACCGCGATGGAAAGGCGCTTGATGCCGCCCAGGGCTTTCTCGCGGCTCTTCGTTTTGCTGCTGACTTCGTAGTCCGAGCGATCGCGCGTTTTCGCGACGTTTTGCTTGCTTTCGGGCGAGGGGTTCGTGCTCGCGGGTCCGGGAACCGCGGACTGCGCTCCGGAAACGCCGCTCGACGTCGGACGCGAAGCCTCCATCTGGTTCTCTTCCTTGTCTTGCGTCTTCACAACCGTTTGCTCGGGATCGTAGGTTACTTCCTGTTCGCGGAGCGGGTCGAAGTCGAGTTCCGCGTTGACGCGCGCGACGACGTTGCCCGTGCCGACGATGCGGGACACGATGTCCTCGACGCGGGATTCAAGACCTTGCTCCACTTGCTGTTGTCGCTCGAGCATCGTCGTCGAGAGCGCCGAAAGCGCGTCGCCGCTCGCGGAAAGCGCGCGTCCGCTCGAATCGACGACCGTGACGCGTTCCGCGCGCAGGCCCTCTACGGAGGATGCGACGAGGTTCTGGATGCCCTTGACTTCCTGCTTCGTGAGCGTCGAGCCGGGGTTCAAATCGATGACAACGCTCGCTTTCGGGTCTTCGCTCTGCTCGAGGAAGCTCGACTTGGGCGGCATCGAGATGTGAAGGCTTGTCTTGTTGACCGACTTGAGCGTGTTGATCGTGCGCGTGAGCTCGCCTTGGAGCGCGCGCGTGTAGTTGATTCTCTGCACGTAGCTGGAAGTCCCGAAGCTTTCCTTGTCGAAGAGCTCCATGCCCGGCTTTTGGCCGCCGGGGATGCCGCGGACCGCCAGCTTCATGAGCGTCGGTTGCACGAATTCGGGCGGAATGCTGATGACTTTGCCTTCGTCCGAGACGAGGTAGGGGATGCGCTCTTCCTGGAGGATCTTGACGAGGGCGATGCTGTTCTCGGGCGCGAGGTTCGTGTAAAGGGGCGCGTACGACTTCTCTCCGACCCAGACGCCGAGACCGATCATGCATCCGAGGACCATGACGGAGATGGCGCCGAAGCCGGCCTTGCGCGCGAAGCTGAGCTTACCCCAAGCTTCGTTGAGATCCTTGAGCGTCGCGAGAATCGACTCCCACATTTACTGTTTACCCCCGCTATAACTAGAGTTCATCAAACCGGCATCCTCATGATTTCCTGATAGGCCTCGACCATTTTTCCGCGGACGGAAGTCAAGGTGCGGAGCTGGAGCTCCGCCTTTTCCATCGCGATCATCACATCGTGCAGGCTCTCGGCCTTGCCGCTCGCGAAATTCTGCGCGGCCTTGTCGGCGCCGCGGATGCTCTCGTTCACTTCGCTGAGCGCGCTCTTGAGCGTGTCTTGAAAACTCTTCGCTTGGCCACTCGATCCCGACGAGACCGGCGCCGCCTTCGGCTCCGAGATCTTCCCTTCGAGCATGAGCGACCCGAGGCTGCCGACCGATCCGATTCCCAATTCACCCATCCGTCAGTCCCGCCTATTTCCCGAGCTCGAGGGCTTTGAGCGCCATCTGCTTGGTGGTTTGGAAAAGATTCACGTTCGTTTGGTACGCGCGATCGGCCGAGATCATGTTCGCCATCTCGGTCACCGAGTTGACGTTGGGAAGATGGATGTAGCCTTCTTCGTCGGCGTCGACGTGATCGGGGTTGTAGACTTTGCGGCCGCCGCTGTCGTCTTCCTTGATGTCGGCGACGCGGACCTCGGTGTAGGGGTCTTGCGCCTTGTCGAGGACTTGGCCGAACTCGGCTTCGTGCGGCACGGCCTCGAGAACGACGTCTTTTCTCTTATAGGGTCCCGAACCGTCCGCCGCGCGGGTGGAGTTCGCGTTCGCGACGTTGCTCGAGATGGCCTGAAGGCGCGTGCGCTCGGCGGTGAGCGCCGAACCGATGACATCCATGCTCTTAAAAACATCCAGCGCCATGATCAACGACCTCCACTTTCACCGAGCGCGAGGCGCTCCATCGTGAATTTCTTGTTCAAGAGCTGGATGGCGCCCTGATAGGCGATCATTCCTTTGGCGATCTCCGCCTGCTCCTTGTCCATGTTGACGGTGTTGCCGTCCCCGCTCGGATGCGCCAGCGGATCTTCATAGATGTCGGCTTCAACGGCCGTGATTTGATTCTTGGCGATCGTTTCACGCTCGCGAAGCGTGCCGGTTTCCCGGTCGAGGCCCGCGATGGCGTCGCGCATGCGGTTCTCGAAGTCGATTTTCTTGGCCTTGAAATCGGGAACGTTGGCGTTGGCGACGTTCGAGGTGTGAACGGCCATGGCCTTCGACTGAAGATCGAGCGCCCGTTCGAGAATGGCAGCGGTCGTGTCAAGCATTGGTCGCGATCCTCCTTGAGGAGTACGAAGCACGAGCTATGCCACGGAGAAATTTTGGCTGGAAGGCCGATTCTTGGCGCGCGACAGCCGATCGTCAGCGCGCGCCGTTCGGGGAAGTTCCGATTTCTTTTTCGGCACTTGTCGCGAGTTTGCCCCAGAGCGAATCGGGAGCCAGGGCTTTGGCGCGGTTGAAACTTTGACGAGCCTCGTTGGGTTTCCCCATTCGATTTTGCGTCTCGCCTTTTTTAAAGATGAGCATCGCCCTCGGAACATTGGCGCCCAAGGATTTGTCGTCCCACTGCTCTAGGAATTCGACGACAACCATCGCTCGCTCGAGGTCGCCGGCCGCGACTCGACTCTCGAAGAGGCTATAGAGCAGCTCGCTGTCGGGGCCGTTCTTGCGAAGCGCGTCCTTCTCGGAGAGCCAGACCCCCACGGTCCGTTCGAGGTAGCGCGCATGCTCGCCCTGCTGACCGACTTTTTTGATGGCGCGGGAGTATTGGCCGATCTGTTCCCAGCCAAGGGCGCCGTTCTTCTCGAGCTTCTTCCACCATTCGACCTCGGACTTGGGATTATCAGTGAGCTGCGCGTAGCGGATCCAATGGCGCTGCGTCGCGGCCAGGAGCGGATCGAGCTTTTCCAAGTCGACGCGAACGAGGGGCGCGGCGATCCGCCCCATCGCGAGAAGCTCGAGCTCGATTTCCGCCCGGCGCTCGAACCATTGGGACTCGGTGGGCTCATAGGGCCGAAGCTCCGTTCGACCGAGACGCGTGCGCATCTCAAGCGCCGTGCCCAGCAGGTCGCGGGCTTCCTTGTAGAGTCCGAGACTCTCGTAGGCGCGCACGAGCGACCAAAGAATCTCGGGGCGTGTTTGACGATACAAGAACGTCCGGCGGCGATTCTCGTACTCCCGAACGACTTCCTTAAACTTATTTTGTTTATATAGGTCATCCAGGTAGCCCGCGAACGCCGTCAGGTAATATTCGTCCGTCCAGGCTTTGAGATAGGGCGTGACCTCGAGTTTCTTGACCGGCTCCAGGCGCAGAAGGGCTTGGGTGGGAGCACGGTTGCGGATGAACGCGTCGGCGAGGATGAGGGACGTGAAGGCCTTCAAATCATCGCGCGCGAACCCCTTCCAGGGAGCGCCCGTCTTGGACTTCTCCGCTTCCTCGACGGTCATCATGAGGCGCGGCCACTGAGCTTTTTCCACGGTCACCATCTCGTCGGCGGCCTTCCGCGCGGCGCAGAGGCGCGCGCCCAGGCTTTCGGGAACCCGGAAAATGCATTCGCGCCACGCGCTCTGGACCTGTACGTCCTCGGCGCCGAGCGAGCTCAAGAGATCTCCGATGCGGTAGTAGACGAGTCCCACGTCGACATGGTTGGGCGCCAGGAAGATGAACGCGCGCAAATCGCGCAACGCGTTTTGCTCGCGACCGATGCGCACGGAAGCCTCGGCGCGGTTGTAGAGCACCTGCGGGAACTGCTTGACGAGCTCGGGGTACCAAGCGCCCTCAAAGGAGAACTTGTCCGTCGAGGGAATCTCAAGAAGCGCGCGCGAGTATTCCGCGATCGCTTCGGTGAAGCGCTTGTTGACGAGCTCGATGTCGCCGAGCCGGAAGGCGGCCGCGGGCACGAGTCGACGGTCGACCGCCGCGCTGAGCGGGATCTGCGCGCGCCGGGAGAAATACTCGCCGAAGAGTTTCTTCGCCTCGTCGAAAATGGAAAGACGGAAATAGACTTCGGCCTTCAAGAAGGAAAAGCGCTCTTCGGCGCGCGTCGACCAAGCGAACCGCTGGGCCCAAAGCAAAAGCGAGAGCGCCGCGTAGCTCTGCTCGACCCCCATGAGACGTCGCACGTTCTCGATGACCATGTACTCGACATATTCCTGGCTCGCGCCGCCCTGTCCCGCGGTCAGCCGAAGTCCCTCGCGCCAGACATCGAAACCTTTGTTGCGCAGGGCTTGATCGTTGAACCGGTCGCTCAATTTGAAATGGATGAGGCCCTTGAGTGCCCACCACCGCGCGTCTTTGAGGGGTAGATTTTTCGCGAACTCGCTCTTCTCGAGAATTTCCATGGCCTTGAGCGCTTTCAGCCATTCCTCTTTCTTCGCCAGAAGGACAATGTAGTTGACGCCGTCCACGACGCCATTGACGGCGCGGGCATTCGCTTGGGCGTCGTGCGCTCCGTGGATGGAAATGTCCGCCTCGGAAAACTCGAACCACTCGAACGGCTCTTCGTTGAAGGCCACATCGCCGCGCATGGAGGGAATGTCGAGAAGAGGAAGCTTGAGCGGGCGACGCTCGACGGGTTCGGGAGAGAGCTGGGTGTTGCGTTCGCGGTCGGGGGCGCGGAAGCGATTGAGCTCGGGGGAGTTGAAGTCGGACGCGGACGCAGCCGAGCCAAGGAGTTTCTTCCAGGAGTTGGCGTCGTCAAACGCGTTGCCGAGGGACTGGTCGGACGCGCCCTTCAAAGGGGAGGCGGAACTCGCCTCTTTCCCGGTCGCGGCTTTCCCCGGCTTTTTTTTCGCGGCCACCGGCTTGTTCTTCTCGCGGGTGCCGAGCCAATGATCAACGACATAGCTGTCCGTCGTGGAAAACGTCAGGATCTGGATTTCCTGCGGTCCGCGACGCCCCGGCGCGGGCAGATAAGAGAGCCGAATCTCAAAATCACCATTATTTAGAGGACGAGCTTGCACCTCGCACGGACCCTCCGCGAAGTTCCAGTTGCCCGCCAGCCATGCTTCCGGGCGCTGGTGAAACCCAAGGACGAGGTCGACGCTGTCTTGCCCCCCGCATTTGCCACCCTGCTTGCGCGTGGACCCCGATTCCGTGCGGAAAGGGACCTCGGAGATGGGCCCTTCCAGCCGGAAATTCTCGTCCACCCGACGAAGAGCCGTGGCGCTGCAAATCATTGAAAACAAAGGCATGAAAGCCGCGTACTTCAGTTTTGACGCGGTGTGCCGATAGGTCTTATATGAGAGCAGCACCGTGGGCAGCATGTTTCGACCGGGACGATCGAAGGACCCTAGAAAACATCTTCGCGCGAGATTGCGAAGGCCCCTATGTGACAAAATTGCTCTCTCCCCTGTTGCATCCCATCGTAACATCGCTCTCGTTTAGTAGCCACAACCGCTTCGGGCTTCCGACCTCCGGCAAAGACCTGAAACGATATGTCGCTGAGTTCCTCATTTGGATGAAAGCGTCAGGCGATTGGCAGGCCGTCGGCGACGCGTGGTCCGCCGACGATGAAGGTCCCTGGTCGCTGCCCTTCGTCCTTCTCCGCAGCTATCTTCGCTATCGCCAACAGCTCTTTCCCTCCGTGAACGAACGCCACGCGAACGGAGTCATCGACGACATTCACCTCATCGCGTCCCCCATCATGGACGCCTTCGTGCATCTGAGCCACCGCCTGCCCGATCCCTACCGCCTGTCCTATCAATTGCACCTTGAAGGGTTGCTCAACGAGGAAATCGAATCCTTGCTCAAGCTGCCCACCGGCACTTCCCAAAAGCACATCGATGAGGCCAAAGAGCTTCTCTTCACCGACGACATGCGAAAGGCCTCCAACGAATGAAAATCCTCAAGAAAAACTTCCACGGCCGCGAGCTCGACGAACTACTCTCGAAGTGGTTCACCGGGCAACTGAACGAGGCAATGATGCGAGAGTGGCGACAAGTGCTAAAATTCGAGCACTCGTTTCGAGAAGATCTGTGCGAGTTCGTGAAAGCCCTTCGCGAGCCGGCTTGGTCCACGCTTCACGCACGCAACAAAAAGGAACCGTCATGAGCCATCTCGCCGACCTCCGCACTCAGTGCGTCCTCAAGTTCATTGAAGTCGAGCAAAAGCTCCGCGAGCACTTTCTCGCCGATGTCGTCCCCGACTGGGAGACAAGCCTCTGTCTCGTCAAAGTCGCCGCCATCGACTTCGAGGAAATGCGAACTCTCGCGGCGCTCACCGGACCGCAGTTCAACGTCCTTCGTTGGCAGCACACGCTTGAATCCATGGCCAAGTGCAAAGACATCGAAGCCAAAAAAGACTTCCGGATGTGCGACCTCGGCGTTCTCCTTCTTCTACAGGGAGGAAGCTGGAGAACGGACCTCGCTCGCCTCGACTTCGCGCTCGATCTTTTCCGCCTTCACGAGCTTCGCGCTGATTGCTTCGAGCTCAACGGCGAATTCAACGAGAGCCGGGGCGACGAGATTCTTGCGCACTTGCAGGAGTTCACCGTGAAAGCTTCGCGCTACCTCCTGTCGTTCCACGTCCCCGCGTCGTTGCCGGGGAACGTTGTTCGATTTGCCGCCTAATCAGAACCGGACAGGCGAGGAACATGTTTGGACATCTTTGCGCGCCCGAACATCTTGAGCGCTTCATGCTGGTTATGGAGCGGACACCGTAGCCGCAAGTTCTCCAGAGAATGATCACCGCCATTCGAATAGGGAATGATGTGATCAAACTGCAAGCCTTTCGAAGAGTTGCACATCTTCCCGCTCTCTCGATGAATGTAGGTGCAACGATTTCCATCTCTCGCCCGGACCGCGTCTCGGACAGAATGCGGAATGTAGCGTGATCGAGTGGCCATCTTTGTTGCCGACGTCGGCAATGAAGTCCGCTTTCGAGTCCGCTTACGAGCCCGGCGCCTCTCCACAGCCTCGCGCACAAGGGCACCGACCACTTCGCCCATGCGCACGCGCACTTCCGAGGCCGGACTTTGTTCTCGCCATTCCTCAATTTGGGCGATCACCGTGTTTTCCAGGAGGAGAGTTACTTCGCTCCAGCCCTCCGAAACTGGTCGCACTTTCTCAATGACGAGCTTTTCCGGATGAGCGGACTTTCCCAAGAGCTCACGGTCCACTTCCCGCGCCGACAATCCTTCGAGCGATTCCAGAACCGAGAGCTTTTCACTCCGGCTCTTAATGCCTTCCGCACGCAAGAAGGATTGGGCTCGCGCCAGTGTCGAAAGGCACAATGCGCCCGACGCTATTTTTGGCTCAATCCGCGGCAAATCTCGCAGAAGCTGCATCGCGGAGATGCGTCGTTGCGCCGCCGACTCCGAATATTTCAACGCTTGCACGACATAACGGAAGAGACTCGCGTACCCCATCTCCGCATGAAGGTTTCGGCGATCGATCTCCGCCAAATGATGAAGAAGCGCGATGGTCGATCCCCGATCCAATTCGACCGCCGAGAGCGTCTCCGCGAGTAATTGTTCATCCGTCAGCTTGTGCAATTCCATGACCGCGTGATACCATACGATTGTATGGAAACAAGACAAATCGACAAAGATAAAGGACGCTATTGCCGACGTCGGCAATGAGCCTCTATTTTGTCGGGATGACCGGCGTACCCACATTCGAAACCAAGCGGCTCATTTTGCGCGAAGTCGTGGAAGCCGACATACCCTCCTACCAAAAAAATTTCGCCGACTACGAAATCATCCGTCACCTGAACGCCGCCGTGCCCTGGCCCTATCCTCCGAATGGCGTGGAGACTTTTCTGCGCACACTCATCTTTCCCAACCAAGGGAAAAACCACTGGCTTTGGGGAGTCTTCCTCAAGGAACAACCCGAGGAATTGGTCGGTTGCGTCGATCTTTGGCGCCAAGGAAAGCCCGAGCACCGGGGCTTTTGGCTTGCGCGTCGTCTCTGGGGTCAGGGGCTCATGACGGAAGCCGTGCGTCCGGTCATGGACTACGCCTTTGGCCCGCTCGGCTTCGAAACGCTCATCTTCGCGAACGCGCTCGGCAACGCGCGCTCCCGGCGCGTGAAGGAAAAAACCGGCGCTCGCCTCTTGCGAGTGGAGTCCGCGAAGTTCGTCGATCCCGCGCTCACCCAGCATGAGATCTGGGAGCTCACCAAAGAAGAATGGGAGAAGTTCGCTCGCACCGCGGTATAGAGCCCAAGGATTCCGCGCCCCGCGTTGCCTTTCAAAATCGGCGGCCGTATAAATCATTTTTCGGGGGACGCGCGAATGACACTACCAGAACTCTCCATCAAACGGCCCGTGCTCGCGTGGATGCTCATGGCGGGACTCATCCTTTTCGGATATCTCGCCTACCGCAAGATGGGCGTGAGCCAGCTCCCCGACGTCGATTTCCCGATCGTCTCCATCTCGCTCACCTACGAGGGTGCCGCTCCCGAAGTGATGGAGTCCGACGTCGTCGACATCATCGAGGACGCGGTCATGTCGGTCGAAGGCATCCGTACCGTTTCCTCCTACTCGCGTTATGGCTCCGCGAGCATCACCGTGGAGTTCGAGCTCAACCGCAGCATCGACGTCGCGCTCCAAGAAGTCCAAACGAAGATCACCCAGGCGCAGAAGAACCTGCCCAAGGAAATGGATCCCGCCATCGTCAGCAAGCAAAACCCCGAAGATCAGCCGATCATCTATCTCTCGCTCACGAACAGCGATACGAAGATGACGCAACCCGAGCTCATGCGCTTTGTGCGCGATGATTTGAAAGACCGCTTCACGACGGTCACGGGCGTCAGCAGTGTCCAAGTGCGTGGCTTCATCGAGCCCAATCTTCGCCTTTGGGTCTCGACGCCTAAACTGAGTCAGTACGAGCTTACGGTGGGCGACATCATCGACACCGTCAACAACCAGCACTCCGAGCTCCCCGCCGGCCAGATGGAGAACGGCAACAAGGAGACGGACGTGCGGACGATGGGCGAGGCGCGCAGCATCGAAGAGTTCAGCAACCTCGTCATCAGCAGCCGCGGCGGCAAGATCAACTACCAATCAACCCCCATCAAATCGGTCGCCTCCGTGGAGGAAGGACTGGCCGACGTGCGCTCCTTGTCCCGCTTCAACGGCGAGAAGGCGCTCGGCCTGGGCATCCTGAAACAGCGGGGAACGAACGCCGTCGACGTCGCTGACGCCGTCATCAAGCGCATGAACGAAGTGCAGAAGACCCTGCCGCCCGGAATGGTGCTTCACACCAACTTCGATACGTCGGTCTTCATTAGGGAATCGGTCAACTCGATGCTCGTGACTCTCATCCTGGCCGTCATTTTCACGTCCGTCGTCTGCTTCATCTTCCTCGGCAGCTGGTCGTCCACGTTCAACGTCCTCATGGCCATCCCCACCTCGCTCTTGGGGGCGTTCCTGATCATCAAGTTCTTCGGGTTCACGCTCAACACCTTCACGCTCCTGGGACTCAGTCTCTCCATCGGCATCGTCGTCGACGACGCCATCATGGTTCTCGAGAACATCGTACGGCATCGCGAGATGAAGAAGAGCCGCGTTCGAGCCTCGCGCGAGGGCGCGAACGAGATCATGACGGCCGCCATCGCCACCTCCATCGCCATCATCGCCATCTTTCTTCCCGTCGCCTTCATGCGCGGCGTGATCGGGCGGTTCTTTTTCCAGTTCGGCGTGACGATGACCGCTTGCGTGGCGCTGTCGCTCCTCGAGGCCTTGACGCTGACGCCCATGCGCTGCTCCGAATTCGTCGAGCCCGCCAAGCGCACGAGCCGCTTTGGTCGATGGATCGAGCGGCTCCTTGACCAAAGCACCCACCTCTATCGCTCGACCCTTCGATGGACGCTTCAACACCGCTGGAAAGTCATCGGAGGCTCCATCGCGTTCTTCTTGCTTTCGATGGGCAGCATCGCGCTCCTCCGCAAGGAATTCTCGCCGACCCAAGACCAAAGCGTTTTCATCATCCGTTACCAGACCCCCGTCGGATCCTCGCTCGAGTTGACGGATGGAAAGTTCAAGCAAGCGGAAGGTTGGCTCCGCGCGCGCTCCGAGATCGAGCGCGTCTTCTCGGTCGTCGGCGGCATCGAGGGCAACGAGGTGAACTCAGGCCTCATGTTCATCACGATGAAGGAGAAAGGCAAGCGCGGCCGCGACGCGGAAGCGAAACACGAGCTTTCGCAGTTCGAGTTCATGAACGTCACGCGGCGCGAGCTTTCCAAGATTTCCGACCTTAAAGTGATCATCCAAGACCTTTCCTCGCGAGGCTTTTCCTCGGGCCGAGGTTTTCCGGTGGAGTTTTCCATCCGCGGCGCCGACTTCGATGTGCTCGCGAAAAGCTCGGAGGAGATCGCCAAGCGCGTCAAGGCGACCGGACTTGTTTCCGACATCGACACGGACTACCGCGTCGGCAAGCCCGAGCTGCGCGTCTACCCCGATCGCAACAAGGCGGCGCAGTGGGGCGTGCCGGTGCTCGAGATCTCGAAAACGATCAACGCCATGATCGGTGGCGTGAAGAGTGGGAAGTACGCCATGGGCGGACACCGCTACGACATTCGCGTGCGCGCCAATCCCGGCGAGGCGATGACGGCTGAGAAGATCAATCAGCTCTATGTCCGCAACAACCGCGGTGAGCTCGTGCGCATGGCCGACGTGGTCACGATGGAAGAGAAGCCCAGCATCCAGCAGATCGCGCGCTACGATCGGGTCCGCGCCGTCAACGTCTTCGCCAACATCGCCGCGGGCAAATCGCAGGCGGACGCGCTCGCCGCCGTCGAAAGCATTTCGAAAGAGGTTCTGCCTCCCGGTTACCGAACCGTCTTCAGTGGCAGCGCCCAGACCTTCAAGGAGTCGTTTGAGGATCTCATCTTCGCGCTCATCATCGGCATCTTCGTCGCCTACATGGTGCTCGCCTCCCAGTTCAACAGCTTCATCGATCCCGTCACCGTGCTCATCGCGCTTCCCTTCAGCCTCTCGGGCGCGTTCTTGGCGCTCCTCGCGACGAACCAATCGCTCAATCTCTACAGTTTCATCGGACTCATTCTCCTCATGGGCATCGTGAAGAAGAATTCCATCCTCCTCGTGGAGTTCACGAATCACGTGCGCAAGGAGAAGGAAATGCCCGTGGACGAGGCTCTCATCGAAGCTTGCCCGGTGCGCCTGCGCCCCATCCTCATGACCTCCATCGCCATCATCGCCGCCGCCATTCCAGAGGTGTTGCACCAGGGAACCGGCTCCGAGACGCGCGTGCCGATGTACATCTGCGTCATCGGCGGGGTGACCGTGTCCACCTTCCTCACGCTGTTCGTCGTCCCCTGCGCTTACAGCCTGTTCGTGAAACTCGAGAGGAAAAAGCGTGCCGAGGAACCAGGCGATTTCGCTTCGGTGCACTAACTGTTTAAATTTAATTAGTTTAGGCCTCGGACAAGCGAACGCGCAATCGTCGAGTGTGGATAATTTATCCTTAAGTTCCGTCTGTTATGGCCGAAAAATCTACATAAGGGAGTTTCATCGATGCTTTTGCGGCACATCACTTTGATTTTTGTTAGTTTGATTTCCGTTTTTTCCATGGCGGAAGAACCAGAGAACGCCTCCCGCCTCACCGGTCAATGGGGCGGACTCCGCACCCGAATGGAAGATCATGGCATCGACCTGGGCCTCACCTACAAGAGCGAAGTGAGCCGCGTTCTTTCGGGTGGCATTCGCCGCGCCACTGTGGGCCTAGGTAATCTTGACCTGAAGCTCGACCTCGACGGGGAAAAGCTCGCGGCCTCTCGGGAACAACCGCAAGCCTCTACTTCCTGGCGAACCACGGCAAGGACCCCACGTCACTTGTCGGCGATGTCCAGGGCACGAGCAACATCGAAACCCCCGTGACCACGGGCAAGCTCTATGAAGCCTGGATTCAGCAGTCTCTGTTTAATGATCAGTTCTCCGTGCTCGCCGGCCTGCATGATCTCAACAGCGAATTTTACGTGACCGAGCCCGCGGCTCTCTTCTTCAACAGCAGCTTCGGCATCGGCGCGGAACTGGCGCAGACGGGACTCAACGGTCCTTCCATCTTCCCAAACACGGCACTCGCTCTCCGGCTCAAGGCGGAACCCACGAAAAGCGTCTACCTCATGGCCGGCGCCTTCAACGCGCTCGCGGGAAATCCGGATCATCCCTACGGCACTCATTTCCGTCGCCGTGCCTCCGACGGCGATCTCCTCATCGTCGAATCAGGCTACCGTCCGGGCCAATCCGACACGGGCGGACTCGCAGGAAAATACGCGTTTGGCTTCTGGACCTACACGACGACCTTTCCGCACCAGATCACGGGCAACCAGGAAACAAGCCATGGTGGCTACGCGATCGCCGAACAAACCCTGCCGCACGACATCCAGCTCTTTGCCCGCTACGGCGTCGCTTCGAGTGGCGTGAACGCGATCACGTCCAATCTCAGCGCGGGTGCCGTCGTGACGGGGCTTCTCCCCTTCCGAGAAAAAGATCAGTTCGGCATCGGCTACACGCGCGCCCGTCTGGGCGACACTTTCATCGAGGCTCAGAACAGCGCCGGCGTGAGCGTGCCCAAAGCCGAGTCCGTCTTGGAATTCAGCTACCGCGTCGAAGTCCTCCGGGGCTTGGCGCTTCAACCCGATTTGCAATGGGTCATCAATCCGGGCACCGACGCCGCCTTGGCCGATGCCTGGGTCGCGGCGGCCCGGCTTGAGATCAGTTTGTAACGGAAGAAAAAGGGGAACAATCATGCGTCTATCCATCACCCAAAAATTCTCTCTTCTGCTCATCCCGCTCTTCCTGTTGGGCGCCGTCGTCGGGCACATCGCCTGGTCTCGCCTGGCCCATCCCTCGGAAGAGCTCGCCAATGCGAACCAAATCAAGTCCCTTTCGCAGAACTCCCAGCTTTATGTCTCTGAAATGGGAAGCGCGCTTAAGGGATATCTCCTTTCCGGAGACGAGACCGAAGCCAAGGCGAAACTCGCGGCTGACGACAAGAACTTGGAAGCCATTTCGAGCCTCGAAAAGCTCACCGCCGATCCCCAAATGCTCGCGCTCATCACACAGATGGGGGAATTCGACGAGAAGGAATTGAACCCCGCGGAGAACGAGGTTCTCAAGATCGCGAAAGCCGGCAAGACAGTCGAGGCCCAGCGCTACTTCAACGCCAACTATCTTCCTCTCCGCGCGAAATACAACGCCCTGTCAAAGGATCTCACCGAACGAGCCTCCACCGTGGCCGCGCAGCAAATTGAACTCGCCAATGCGCGCATGCGGAACGCCGCCGTCACCGTTCTGATGGCCCTGATTGTTGGGCTCTCCTCCGTCGCGGGCATCATGCTCCTGACGACCGCGCGTCTCACCGGGACGCTCAAGTCGATCGTGCAACGCCTTTCCTCCGATGCCACCTTCCTGTCGACTTCTTCGTCCACCATCTCCGAAATGAGCACGAGCCTTTCGGGCGCATCGACCGAGCAAGCCGCGGCCCTCCAGCAAACCGCGGCGTCCATTGAGCAAGTGAGCGCGATGGTCAATCGAAACTCGGAAAGCTCCGAACAAGCGCGGACGAGCTCCGAACAAAGCCGCCAACGCGCGCAACGCGGCCAGGAAGTCGTCGATGAGATGATGAATTCCATCGCGAAGATCGGCGACAGCAATGCCGCCATCACGAATCAAGTCCGGGACAGCAACGCTCGCTTCAGCGAGATCGTGGCCGTCATCAACGATATCGGAAACAAAACCAAGGTCATCAACGACATTGTTTTCCAGACCAAGCTTCTTTCCTTCAATGCTTCCGTCGAGGCCGCGCGCGCGGGAGAAGCGGGCAAGGGCTTCGCCGTCGTCGCCGAGGAAGTCGGCAACCTCGCCCAAATGAGCGGCAACTCCGCGAAGGAAATCGCCGCGATGCTCGAGAAGAGCACGCAAACGGTTCAATCCATCGCCAGCGAGTCGCAAACCAAAGTGGATAGCCTGCTCCGCGTGACTCAAGAACGCCTCACCGAGGGCACGGCGACGGCGACTCGATGCCGGGATGTACTCCGTGAGATCGTCAACGACACCGAGAAAGTCGGACAACTCACCGATCAGATCGCGACCGCCAGCAAGGAACAAGCCAGCGGCGTCCGCGAAATCAATCAAGCCATCAGCCAGATGGACACGGTCACACAGACAAACGCCGCGTCTTCGCAGCGGTCCGCTTCCGCGGCAGGCGAACTCAACGACCGCGCCGCGTCCTTGCGCGACCTCGTAACGAATTTGTATAAGACCATTCACGGCCGCGAGCCCGAACCTTCGTCGGATCACGAAACAGCGGCCACAGCTAAGCCGCGTTTGCACGTCGTTCCCAAGAAGGCCGCTTAGCGGGAGCGGCGCAGGAGGCGCTTCTCGAGATGCTCATTTATAGATAACGAGCGTCCCGCCTATCGAGAAAACCTTGAGGGTTCCATCCGGTTCAATGCTTCCACGCGCATGCGATTCATAGAACCGCATGCGCCTCTTCCCGGCCACGAAATCGAAGTACGTGTGCTCGCGCTCGGCGCCCGGACATTTCTCGAGAAGAAGGCGCACGTCGGATAGTTTCACCGTTGCCTGCGGAATGCCCGTGCCGTCGTGAAACTGAAAGAGAATCGAATCTTGGTTCAAGTTGGCCGACTTCAAAATTTTTCCGCCACCATTCCTTCGAGTGGGACTCATGTCGTCGATTTTCACCTCGGCAATGACGTGGGCAACACCATCGGTGGCGATCTCGCGCAACTGCGCCGTCTCGTCGCAGCTCAGATATCTCCGATCGGATGGAAATTGAGAGACTAGCGGAAGCTTCAACTGAGTGAGAATGGTCGTGCGCGCGGTCGCCGCTTCCGCGCGCGGCAACCCAAATTTTTCCGTGACCCAATCGGCGCCCTTCATTTGCAGCAGGGCGGTCACGATGCTCGCCACGTCCCGCGCAGCGGGCGACTGTGGGTCGGTTTGGGCGAGTACCAACCGAGCCCGCGCGTCGCGCATCATGAAAGCCACGGGGAGTCGGTCAATGCTGAGAGGGGTCAGCACGAGAACCCATGTGATGATGAACAGAGAGCTCGGGATGATGACGAGGGCACGCTCGGGCTTCAGGATAAAGGCCAGCACGATGACGCTCAACCAGGCCGCGGTGATCAGCAAGACGTAGCGGTCAGGAGTGATTCCATAGTCCGAAATGCGGCGGACGACAGCGATCCACAAAAGAATGAGGAGCGGGAAGAGCGCAAAGAAAAAATATTTCCGATAGATCAGGAAAATAGGTGAGCCCGCGGGCACCGCGAACCGCCGACCCAGCAAGAACGTGAGCAATCCCGCGATGGCCACGCTCACCACGAAATAGCTGACCTGCCCTTTGGGCAGATTCCATGTGAAACCAATCTTGGCCAGATAGAGCCACAGCACGGCGATGTAGAGACCTAACAGCGGAATGCTCACATACTGGAGAAGATGCTTGAGGTAGTTGAACGCTTGAAACTCTTCTTCATCGCTGACTTCACGCTCCTCGAAGTTCAGGCCCGCGACGAAAACCCAGGTGTGAAGAAAGATGCCGGTGGCGCAAAACACGAAGACGTGGAACCTTTCTCGCAGTCCCAAGTCGAAAATGAGAAAACTGAAGAGATGGGCGAGGCCCACGAACCCCAATCCCACGATGCCCGAGACCACGAGCGCAAAAAGGAACCGGTGAAACAACTGGATGTTGGCTCGCCAAAAGTGAAACGGCGAGTTTGAGCCGCGCGTGAAGAACACGCACGCCACCAAGAGGTGCAAGTGGAACATGCAAAGAGCGAGCAGGTAAGTTTCCGCATGCGGCGTGACCCGACCGCGTATCCAAGTCGCGTAGCCGATGAGCACCAAAGCGAGAGCCAAAGCTCCGAGCATCCATGGACTCCGGTCCTTCTTCCGCTGCCATACGTGAGCGGTGAAACTCAGCGGAATGCTGAGGAACAGGAACACGAGGACCGACTTCAAGTCCATCGATGGCCCTAAATGAGCGACGGTTATCTCGCGGTAGGTCAGCGTGGCGCACAAAAACGAGATGAGAAGCGTGAGCGGGTAGTTCCGCAGTCCCGCTTGAAAGCCAACGATGATGTCTTGAATGGTCTGACGAGAGAAAAATCTCATAGGCTGAGCTTACGGCCTTTTCCTCGATCGCCCAATTGGTGCGCTAGAAAAAGGCGCAAGTTGTGCTTCCAAAAAAAAAGGCCCGGCGAGTTTCCCCGCCGGGCCCCTTCGGAGATCCGAATCGGACTAGTGCCGGTTGTGGTCGAGCCCCTTGCGGAGGAAAGCCGGAATCTCAAGGTCTTCCGATCCCGCCGGCTTCAAACCGAGCTCTTGAGCGATCTTCTTGGCTTGCAACAAGCTCAGGCTGAGCTGTTGGTTCTCGCCGCTCGCGGTGGGTTCGCTGCTCTGGGGCGCGCTTGTTTCCGCTTCAATGCTTTCATCGAGTGCCGGCTCGTTGATTTCCTCTTCCGCGACAGGCGGCGAGAAGCTCGCCGCTTGCGTTTGGCTCAGCGGCTGGGAGACCGTGGCGCGCTGGCTAGCGACCCAAGGATTCTCCACCGGCCGGGTGGGAGCCACGGACGGCGCTGGAATGGCCGGAGCATGGGCCGGATGAGCCTGATGGCTGGGCTGCGCGAGGAAAGGTGTCGCGGACGGCGCGGTCGGCCCCGGCAACGGAGCCGGCTGTGCCATCGTCGCGACCGGTGCTTGCACTTGGGGCGCGGGCGCCGGAGCCACTTGGACTTGCGGTTGCGGAGCGGTCTCTGCACGCGGCGCTTCGGGTGCTCGCGGCGCTGCGTGTGCGGCGTTCATGCCGAACGAATCGGCAGACGGACGCGGAACTCCGGGGATGTTCGCCGTGAGAACTTGACCTTCTTTGTGCGGGAGCGGGAAGCCCGTCGCGATGACGGTCACCTTCACGTAGTCGCCGTTCTTGTTGTTGAACACGGAGCCAAAGATGACTTCGGCGTCGCGATCGGCTTCTTCCGTGACGAGCGAGACAGCTTCGTTGATCTCATGCAGCGTGAGATTCTCGGGGCCCGTGATGTTGATGATGATGCCGGTCGCGCCGCGGATGCTGACGTCCTCGAGGAGCGGCGAGGAGATGGCCATGTGCGCGGCGGTGATGGCGCGGTTCTCGCCTTCGGCGAAACCCGTTCCCATGAGCGCCAAGCCCCGGCCCATCATGACCGTCCGCACGTCGGCGAAGTCCAAGTTGATGTGGCCCGAGATGTTGATGAGGTCGGAAATGCCTTGGACGGCGTTCAAGAGGACTTCATCCGCGCGGGAGAAAGCTTCGAGAACCGTCGTCTTGCGGTCCACGATGGAAAGCAGACGTTGGTTCGGAATCTGGATGAGGGTGTCGACGCTCTCGCGGAGGGCGTTCAAGCCTTGCTCGGCGATCTTCATGCGCTTGGGAGCTTCAAAAATGAACGGCTTCGTGACGACCGCCACGGTGAGTGCGCCCATCTCGCGCGCGATCTGCGCGATGACCGGTGCTGCGCCCGTGCCCGTGCCGCCGCCCATGCCGGCGGTGACGAAGATCATGTCCGCGCCTTCCATGGCGGAGATGATCGGATCGCGACTTTCTTCAGCGGCGTTGCGTCCGACAGTCGGGTTCGCGCCGGCTCCGAGGCCCTTCGTGAGCGAGTGACCGAGCTGGATCTTCTTGGTCGCGAGGCTTTTCGCGAGAGCCTGACGATCCGTGTTCGCGGCGATGAACTCCACGCCCGTGAGGCCGGAGCGGATCATCGCGTTGATCGCGTTGCAACCGCCGCCGCCGACGCCGATGACCTTGATGTTCGCGCCGAGGACTTCTTCGTGGCGCGGCATCTCGTTGCCCATGTCGGAGGAATTGGGAGAAGCGCTCCCGACGGTGGGTTGTCCCGCGTAAGCATGTGCTTGTTGGGCGGGTGCCGGAGTCGGGTTGACCGGGGCGGCTTCCACCGCGGGCGGAACGACTTGAGCCTGAGCCTCGGGCTCGTGGCGCTCCGCCTGCTTCGTGATGTTCTCTTCGATGGTCTCTTCGATCGGTTCAAAAGACATTGTGTTCCTCCCAGGTTCCCAAATTAAAAACGAAAACTAAAAAAGCTCTCCAAACCAAGTTTTGAGCTGATCCTTCACGCGTGAAACGGCGGTGGAGCTCATGACCGACTTCTTGCTGAAGTTCTGTCGATCTTGCGCTCCCCAAAGGACGAGTCCGACGCCCGTCGAGTAGATCGGGGATGCGACCAGCTCGCCGAATCCCTCGTGATGCTCCGGCTGCGCGCGCTTGACTGGGAGGTCGAACACGAATTCGGCCAGCTCGACCATGCCCGGCATGAGCGTGCTGCCGCCGGTAAGGACGATGCCGGCGCCCAGGATGTCGGCGCAGCCGCTCGAGATGATTTCGCGATTGACGAGCTGGAAAATCTCCTCGAGCCGCGGCTCGATGATGTCGCCGAGCAACTTGCGTTCCACAACGCGGGCGGGACGACCACCGACGCTGGGAACCTCGATGCTCTCGTCACCGCTGATCATGTTCCTCAGCGCGCAACCGCTCGCTAGCTTCAGGCGTTCGGCTTCCGACTGCGGCGTGCGCAAGCCGATGGCCAAGTCTTGCGTGATGTGCGTGCCGCCAATGGGAAGCACGCACGTGTGCACGATGCTTCCGCCGTGGAAGATGGCGAGATCCGTCGTGCCGCCGCCGATGTCGACGAGCGCCACGCCGAGCTCCATCTCATCCTTCGACAAGACCGCTCGCGCGGATGCGAGAGGTTGGAGAACGAGCGAGGAAACCTGGAGGTCGGTCTTCTGGCAGCAGCGAACGATGTTCTGGATGGCGGATTGCGCGGCGGTCACGATGTGGACGCGCGCCTCGAGCCGCGTTCCCATCATGCCCAGCGGATCGCGGATGCCGTCTTGATCGTCGACCTTGAATTCTTGCGGGAGGACATGAAGCGCTTTTCGGTCCGCGGGGATGGCGACGGCGCGAGCCGCGTCGATGCAGCGCTCGATGTCGCCGCGCTCGATTTCCTTGCCCTTGATCCCCACCACACCGCTCGAGTTGAATCCCTTGATATGCGATCCGGCGACGCCGACGATGACCTTGGAGACGTGCACGCCTGCCATGAGCTCGGCTTCTTCACGCGCCCGACGGATGCTGTCGACGGTCGCGTCGATGTTGACGACGACGCCCTTCTTGATTCCGGTGGAGGGAGCGCGTCCGACGCCCAGGATTTTCAGGGACCAACCCAATTCTGTTTGGGGCGCTTCCATGATCTGACCGACGATGGCACAGATCTTCGTGGTGCCAAAATCGAGTCCGACGACGAATTCATCGGCTTTCATGATTGCCCCTCCAATCAGTTTCGGTCTAACGCGCTGCCGCTGGTTTTTCCCCCTCGCGGTGCACTAACTCTTTTAAATTTAACTCACTTTTAGGAATCTGCAACTTTTCTGACGGTGAACTTTTAAGACGCGCCACGGCTCGGCCTCGGTAGCTCGCGTCGAGCCGATCGACCCCGGCCAGCAAATCGTTCGTTTCGAGGACGCGCTCGGCTTCGCTCGCCCGGTTGAACGCGCGCGTGAAGTCGGTGAAACCCAAGTCGGTGACGAAGTCCTTGTCGGCGCGCGCGATGCTGAGACCCGCTTGGCGCGTCCATTCGAGCTCCTGCATCTGATCGATGCGAGGAAGGCTGCCCAGAAATTCGCACAGCTCCTCGAAAACGTCCGCGGGGATGTTTCCCTTGAGGAGCGGCAGCGGCTCCGCCTTGAGATAGGGCGCAATGGGCTTCGCCTCGGAGTCATAAAGCATCAAGTGACCTTCCACAAAGCGCGCGAGAACGGCTTTGCGAAGTTGGACCGCCACGAGAAGGGTCGACGGCCATCGTTTATGCAGCACGACGCGCGAGATCTCGGGAATCTCGAGGAGGCTTCGCTCCGCCTCGCGCAAGGAGAGCCGAGTGAGGCGCTGTCCGTAAAATCGCACGAGCTTTTCCCGCACGACGTTGTCGATCTCGGAGTTTCCCTTCTCGACCACGATCTCGGAAAGGAGGAAAAGGGAATTGCGGGTGAGGACCCATCCCAGGCCGACTGCTGTCACGACGAGCACGAACGCCAGCGCGAAAAACGATTTGCGCTGGAGCTGCGCCTTCATGTGCGACCCTCGGATTTCGCTCGCTGACGCGTGTACGAGATCGTGACGAGTTTTTCGAGAAACGCTCCGAAATCCATCCCCGCGGCCAATGCCGACTTGGGCACGAGCGAGGTCTCCGTCATTCCGGGAAGCGTGTTGATCTCGAGAATCTTCGGCCCGTCCTTCGCCATCATGATGTCAACGCGCGCGTAGTCGGCGCACTCCATGACCTCGAAACATTTCTCGGCGAGCCGCTGAACTTCTTTCGTGAGTGCCGCGTCGAGGGGGGCCGGACACAAGTAATCGGTCTTGCCCTTCGTGTATTTGCTTTCGTAGTCGTAGTAGTGGCTGTGCGGTCGAATCTCGACTACGGGAAGAGCGCGCCCTTCTAGAATGGGAACGGTGAGCTCCGGACCCTCGATCCACTCTTCGACGACGATGATCTGGTCAAACTCGAGCGCCTTCAGGCAAAGCTCCCGGAACAGCCGCGGGCCATCGGGCGCATGAGCCGGATCAAAGCGCTCGATGCCGATGGTGGAACCTTCGCGCGCGGGCTTGATGAACCACTTCTTCTCGAAGAACGAGGGCGCTTGCCGCTGGATGAACGCGTCCATTCCCACGGTGCCCACGAAGTCGAATCCGGACGGGCTCGGCAGGCCGTGATGCGCGAAGACGAGCTTCGAGTTGGTTTTGTGCATCGCGAGCGCCGATGACTGCACATCGCTTCCCACGAACGGAATCTGCACGCTTTGCAAGAATCCTTGGATGGTTCCGTCCTCACCGAACGCGCCATGGAGCGCGATGAACACGATATCCGGCGGATGTGTCCAATCGAGGTCGCGGAATTTTTTCCCCGGCGCCACATCGAACGTCTGCACGGCGAATCCGCGCGACTCGAGGGCGGCGGCGACTCCCTTTCCGGTTCGTAAACTGACTTCGCGTTCTTTGGAAGGGCCCCCCACGAGAACCCAAATGGTAGATGGTCGCATCCTCTTCAGTGTACTCCGCAAGCGGCCTCTTGTGGAAACTCGGCGGCCGCAATAGAGTTCGAGCGTGCGCCATCGGATTCTTTCCACTGCCTTTTGCGGGATCTTCGCCCTAGGCGTTAACATGGCGAGTCATGCCGATTCTGGACGAACTGTTCGCCCGCTCACTCTCTCGGCAGCGCTTGGATATCCGGCTCCGTCGTTCGTCGGCGGCGCCTTTGGCTATCAGTTCCATGAGTTCTTCCAGTTTCATTTCGGGACCGGGATTTTCTGGACCGAGGATTTGAAAATTCAAACGCTCAGCGGCGAGATTCGCTTTCACGCCATTCCCTATCCGCTGACTCCCATGCTGGGCGCCGGCGTCAGCAAGTTTTTTCTGCACGGCAAGGGGAATATCCAGCATCTCGACTCCTCCACGACCCTGGGTTCGCTGATGGTGGGCCTGGACTGGAGCATCATCGAGTTCTGGCGTTTTTCCGGAGGCTTGCAGTTCCACTATCCCGTCAAACTCATTTACCCGTTCATCGAACTGGGCTGGATGTTCTAACCGTCAAAAAGGAAGAATCGCATGTCGTCCGCAAGAGAAAGCATCAAAAAGTCGCTTCAGGTCCTTCTCCTCTTGAACGGAGTCGCTTGGATCAACTCGATCTACAGCCTTTGGCACCGGCAAAGCCTTCTCATGGAGGGGATCACCAAGCCTTCTTTCTGCAACGTCAACTCGCTTCTCAACTGCGACGCGGTGGCCATGTCCCGGTTCAGTCAGTTTCTCGGCTTGCCCGTCGCGGCTTGGGGACTCGTGTTCTATTCCGTCTTTTTCATCCTGGCTCTGGGTCTCTATTTTCGGACGAGCGACGCCGAAGAGAAGGGCGTCAAAGAATTGTCGGCCTTGCTCGCCGGGCTTTCCCTCGTCGCGCTCTTTCCCACGGTGACGTTGGCGCTCATCTCCTTCTCGGTTCTAAAACTCCTCTGCATCATGTGTCTGCTGACCTATCTTTTAAACATTCTTATTTTGGTCTTTTCTTTCCGCCTTCTTAAACAGAGCGAAGCCTCGTTCGCGCAAGCGAAAGGCGCTTTTGGGCTCATTAGCTTTGGAACCTGGGCCCTCATCGGCTGCGTCGTGGCCCTCACGCTGTTCGCTCCCACGATGATGCGCAACAGTCTGGCGCCCGACTTGGACGAGAACGTGTTGAATCTCTACGTCGAGCAGCATTTCGCCCAGCCGGCCAAAGAGATCAACACCGACAAATCGGCGAGTTTCGGTCCGAGCAACGCGCCCGTCACGGTGGTCGCGTTCAGTGACTTTCAGTGCCCGTTCTGCCAGAAAGAGGCGCTCTCGACACCGGAAGTCCTTAAACAATATGAAGGACGCGTCCGCTATGTCTTCAAGAATTACCCTCTCGATCCGGCCTGCAACCCCAACATGAAAGGCGGCGGCCACCCGCTCGCGTGCGTTGCTGCCAAGACGGCGCAATGTGTGCTCCAGGCCAAAGGCCCGAAAGCGTTCTTCGATTTCAAACATAGTCTGTTTAAGGACCAGGAGACGATGACCACCGACAACATCACTTCGCGCGCCTCGGCGTTCGGCATCGCGCCCGACGCCCTGAAGGCATGCGTGGAGGATGCGGCCACCCATCAGCGCATTCTCGACGACATCAACCAAGGCACCTCCCTTGGCGTTTCGGGAACGCCTTCGGTCTACATCAATGGCCGCAAGCTGGACGGGGTCAACGTTCCGCTCGTCTTGCAGCGGGTCCTTGAGCGACATTTCGCCCAAGCGAAATGAGTTTCAGTGAGCGCGAAGTCGGGCGTCGATTTTGGCGATGAGGCGCACGTTCGCGTCTTCAGGCTTGATGTTCTGAAGAGACACGTCGAGGAATCGCTCGTTCAAGTCTTCGGCGGCGGCTTCCGCAACTTGACGAATGACATAGGGCTTCCTCGCGGCAAAGCGAGGGTCCCTGAAGTAGCGTTCAATGACATGTGAGGCGGCTGGGCTGAGAAGGGCATGAACGTCATCCTCCGTCCACCCCTCGGGCTTGTGCCCGAGCGTAAAATCCCGCGCCGTCGCCGGATAGCTCTCGCATGCGCGCCCGTCTCGGACGAGCGCATGATAGATGGCCTGTTCATCCCCGGTTTTGGCGACCGTGACCAAATCCGCGAGCAACTCCTCATAGCCCACGAACATCGGCAAAGGAGCGTTGTGCGTGGCCTCTTGAATCTTGTCGATTTCGCGAAGCCAACCGTTAATTTGTGTTTGTTTACTTTGCCTCATTCGCGCGATGCGCTGTTGGACCGCTATCTTTTCCTCGATCACCACGCGGCCCCGTAACATCTCCGAAAGAGCCATCGCTCGGAGGCCGCCCAGGCGGACTTTATTCGCGAGTTCGCCGGCGCGAACGCGCGCCTCATGAAGGGCCGCCAAGTGCGGATACTTTTCCGCGGCGATTGCCTCGAGCGTGCCCGTTCCAAGTAGGTGTCCATGCTCGTGCAGCGCCACGCCCGTAAAAGCCTTGCCACCCACCTCCGCCTCGTTCAAATAGGGCACGAAAATGCGGGGAGTCTCGCCGAAATGAAGAAGCGCGAAAGGCTCGTCGTTATTGCCAGCCGCGACTTCAAGATGAACGCGGCTTGGAATGACGAGGTCAGATGAAAAAAAGGAATTCGCTTCCCGCACGAGTCGCTCCACCTCGGCCTTCGCCGCAGCCGAACCGTTGCCTGAAACGGTGATTGTTTGGTGGGTGCCCGTGACGATGACCCGATGGGCGCCCTCCGGACGCTTGAAAATGTAGCTCTCCGCGCAGCCGAACGCGGAAACGCAAGAGAGTGCCATCAGCCAAACGAGGCGGGTTGTCACTCTTTCACTCTAATGGCGACACGCGTGCGCCGCCGTTCGAAAATTTGACGTCTTTAGAACTTAACGTTCAAATCGAGCTGGGCGCGGTTTCGCTTGAGCGAGGTTTGGCCCGTGTAGATGCCCGATTTGCCCAAGAACCCCGTCGCCGCGAGGTTCCAGTTCACTCCGAATTGGTAGGCAGCTCCGAGGCGATGGCCTCGACCGTTCGTTCCGCCACCGAACGAGTCTCCGTCCGCGAAGGCACCGATGACCGCGTCGCGCTGGAGCGAGCGGTAATCGTAGGCCACCGTCCAATCGCCTTTCTCTTTGAGTCGGTTGAAGCGTAATCCCAAGAGATAGGCGGTCGTGGCATCCGACTTGGCCAAGTTGCGCGCGTAGTTTCCATAGAACGAAACGGGAACTCCCACGACCTTGCCTTTGAATTCCAAGCCCGTGTCGAGTACGTGGAAATCACCCGTATAGACACGGTTCGTTCCCGAGGGGAGCGAGCTGTTTCCGGAAGCGTTCGTGGCGGAGGCGATGACCCTGGAGTTTCGGATGTTTTGATAAGCGTGATAGGCCGCGCTTGCTGCGACTTCGAGCGAATCTTTGATCGGCGCCTTCACGACCCCTTGAACCGAGTAAAGCTTGACGTCCTTCGTTCCCGCGGCCGTCGATTTGTGGATCCAGAAGAATCCGGGGTTGAGGGAAAGAGTCACCGGACCCGCCTTCCCGCTCGCGTTGAGCGCCAAACCATCGAAGTTGAGATCGGCGTCCCAAACGAGGTCGCTGTCACCCGCCGCGAAGAACGGATTCGCGATGCGCCCGCCCGACAACTTGAGAACAGGACAGGGAGCGTAAGAGAAGGAGGCACGATCGAGGGTGATCGTATAGTTGGCGAATCCGTTGTTGGCGTCACCGAGCGTCTGGTTTGTCGAAACCCGCCCCGGGCCGCTCGCGAGACGAAGATCCGCCAGCATTCCATCGCCGACGTTGGCTTTGAGCCCCAAGCGCGCGCGGATGCGATGTTGGTCGTAGCTCGAGAGGCCGGCCCCCTCCACGTAAAGATTTTCGTGCCGATAACGGATGTCGCCATAGGGAACAATGACGGGCGCCGTGGGCGGCGGGGCAGGAAGCGCCGCCACCGGAGGTGCCGGAGGCGGAGGTGCCGCGATGACTTCGGGCGCTTTGGGTCCCGCGGTGTTTTCCGTTACAGGAGTTTTCGCGGGTGACGAGGCGGCAACGTTCGCGACTGCCAGAGCTTCCTTTTCGGCGATCGCTTTGTCCTTCGGCTTCTTAACCTTCTTTTCAGGCGTGTTCTCGGCCTTTTCCACGACTTCCGGCGCCAGTTCAGCCTTGGCCGATTTCTCGGAGCCCCGGCCCATGATTCGCTTCACATCGCCGGAAAGCTTGTATCCCTTTTTCCCCTCGTTCGTTTCCGAGAGTACGAGGCCCTCATATCTGCTCGCCGCGGTCTGAATGTAGAATTCAGCGCCATTCTCGCTGCAGCTGCCCACGTGCGCGGCATATGATTTCTTTTTTTCGCCGCCGCAAGCGCTCACATCGAGCTGAACCTTGAGAGAGGCGCAATCGGTCCCGGTGAGACTCGCCACCTTGGCGCAACTTTCCTCGGCGCCCGCCCTCGCGGCGATGAACGCGACCACAAAAGCAATTGTTGAAAATCCCAAATTCGAATTTTTCATATGAGCAAGTTATGGGAAGTTCGGAGAACGGTAAAGACTGGCGCACTCTTAGTTTTGAGTTAGCAATCGCCCGAGAAGCAGTGCGACAGAAAGGCTCCGACGACGAAGGCTACGTCGTCGGAGCTTTGATAGAAATCACACGTCTTCAAAGCGGGGATCGTTCTCTGCGGGCGGATTTTCCGCTCCGACGGCCTTCTTAAAAACCGTGTTCGTTTTCGATGCCTCTACGACCTGTACTTCCTTCAAGCTGCTCTTCGGTTGAAAGGGAAGGACGGTTCCCTTCGGTTCTTCCTTTTTCACCATAGGCTTGACCATCTTCTGAGCGCTAACGCCATTGATGGTCGCCATCAAGTTTTCGACAGCGGTCCGAAGATCCGTGGCTTGAATCATCATTTTTTCCCCGGCGCTGGAGGCTTGCTGGCTCGCGGCCGCATTTTGTTGGGTCACTTGGTCGAGCTGGCCCATCGCCTTCGTGATTTCGCCCACGCCTTGCGATTGCTCCGTGCTCGCCGTCGAGATCTCGGAGACCATGTGATTGAGCTCGGTCACGTTGCCCACGATTTCGTCCAGCACCTCACCACAGCGACGAGCCACGGCCGTGCCGCCCTCGACTTTCGCCTTGCCGGCGGCGACGAGCTTGTCCACTTTCGACTTCGTGTTGTTCACGATGCCCTCGACTTTTTGGATGCTGCCGTCGAGCATCTGCGAGATTTCTTTCGCCGCGTTACCGCTCATTTGAGCGAGGTTACCGACTTCCTCGGCGACGACGGCGAATCCCTTTCCATGTTCTCCGGCCCGAGCCGCTTCCACGGAGGCGTTGAACGAGAGAAGCTTCGTTTGGAACACGATGTCGTTGATGACTTTCGTCTTGTTGCCGATTTCCGAGATCACTTTAACAATCTCGGAAATCTCGCGGTTGCTCGCTTCGATCTGTTGCATGATCTCATTGTTGCTGCTGTTGATCTCGTCCATGGAACGGACCATTTCATCGACCGATTGCTTGCCTCGAGCCGCAACCGATTGGCTGCTCGCCGCGACTTCAAGCGACTTCTTCGCGTTGTCGGCGTTCTTGCTCACCATGGCGCTCACTTCGTCGATCGAAGCGACTGTCTCTTGAAGGGCTGCGGCCTGCTCGGTCGCGCTCGCCGAGAGTTCCGTGCTGGCACTCGCAATTTCTTCCGAGGCGCTCGCGACTTCCGTGGCGCCCGTGTCGATGCCGCTCGCGATGTTGCTCAGGCCCTTCGACAGGACGCTCGCGAAGATGAGTCCCACGATCATTGACGTCAACAGTCCGGCGACGGAGACGAAAATGAGCCCGATGGAAGCGTCCTTCGCCGCTGATTGGGATTCCTTCGACCAGACTTCTGTTTGATTATCCTGAAAGTCAACGAGCGCGCCGTAGGCCGCGATCAATTCGTTGCGGATATCCGCATATTCGCCTTTCGCCAGCTGCTCGCGAATCATTTCATCCGCCTTGTTTCCAGTTGACGCAAGCGAAAGGAATTTTTGCGTCCTTTCCTTGAAGACCGGCCAACCCTTTTTGATCCGCTCCCAGAGGGGCGCTTCGCCCTCAACAAACGTAACGGCTTCATATTTCTTCGCCGCCTCTTCCCAGGTAGCGATCGCCTTGTCGATTTTTTCCTTTTGCTTGGCGACAGATTCACCCGTGTGCGAGCCGGTGAAGAGAGGCGAGACAGAGATGATGACGTCTTTCTGCGCGAGTCGCATGACGCTGATCGTTTCCAGGTTGGGCACGTTGACCTCGACGACATGCTCGTAGTTGCCGTTGACTTTCTTCAGCGAGAAAAAGGCGATGCAGCCAACGATGAGCGTGAATGCCGAGAAGAGTGCCGAGAGCCAGACCAATTTGCCTTTGATACTCAGATTCTTGAAGTAGTTCATGTCCTGTTCCGTTTCCTTTCTTTAGGCGGCCTGTTGGGTCTTGCTGTTGCGGGCTGCGACTTGCATATCTCCCACGCCGAGCGTCTTTGCGACGTCCAAGAACAAAATGAGCTTCTTGTCGCGACGGCAAACATGGGTGATGTAATCGGTGTTGCGTTGGCTCTGCATCTCGGGACGATTGGAAATCTCGTCCGCACTGGGCGCGAGGACCGAATTGATGGAGTCCACCACGACCCCCAAACAGAGAGACTCGACGTCGCAGATGATGATGGCGGTCTCGGAACTCTTCTGCGTTTTGATTTGGAACTTCTGACGGAGATCGATGACCGAAATGACTTGGCCCCGCAGGTTCATGATGCCCAGAAAATGGGGCGGTGAAAACGGGATGGGCGTGATTTCGGGAACCGCGATGACTTCTTTCACGGACAGCAACGGGATCGCGTAGTCTTCTTCTCCCAAGGTAAAACTCAGGTATCGATTTCCGCCTGCATCGCCCATTTGATTCCCCTGATCGGTCATCATTCCCTCCAGATATCTGTGGCTTGATTGTGGTCTTTTTCTTTCTTTACGGAAGAAATTCAGAGAAAGTTGAGATAACTTAGAACTGTTTATTTTAAAATCCATGGACCTCAGATCCACTGCCGAGAACAGCCATATATTCACCACGATTGCGCGTAGCGCCAAAAAACGCAAAAGGCCCCGGCCGCCTCTTTAGAAAGGCGACCGGGGCCCTATAGAAAACTAGAGACTTAGACGTCTTCGAAACGAGGATCGTTCTCAGCCGGCGGATTCTCCGCGCCCACAGCCTTTTTGAAGACACCTTTTGCTACCGGAGCGTGGATCACTTCCGTCAAAGAAGGCTTCGGTTGGAAGGGGACCACTTTGCCGCCTTTCGAAGCCTTCTTCAGGTTTTTGACCGGAAGGGCCGCTTTCACGACAACGCTTCCGTTGCCGCCGCCGTTGATCGTCCCCATCAAGGTTTCGACGGCGGTGCGAAGCTCACTTGCCTGCGCCATCATCTTCTCACCGGCGCTCGACGCTTGCTGGCTTGCCGCCGCGTTTTGCTGGGTGACTTGGTCGAGTTGACCCATGGCTTTCGTGATCTCGGTCACGCCTTGCGATTGCTCCGTGCTCGCCGTCGAGATCTCGGAGACCATGTTGTTGAGCTCGGTCACGTTGTTGACGATCTCGTCGAGAACCTCGCCGCAACGTTTCGCAACCGCGGTGCCGCCTTCGACTTTGGCCTTGCCCGTGGCCACGAGCTTATCGACCTTCGAGCGCGTGTTGTTGACGATGCCTTCGACTTTTTGGATGCTGCCGTCGAGCATCTGCGAAATCTCTTTCGCGGCATTGCCGCTCATTTGAGCGAGGTTACCGACTTCCTCGGCGACAACGGCGAAGCCCTTTCCGTGCTCGCCCGCGCGGGCCGCTTCGACGGAAGCGTTGAACGAAAGCAGTTTCGTTTGAAACACGATGTCGTTGATGACCTTCGTCTTGTTGCCGATCTCGGAAATCACTTTCACGATGTCGGAGATCTCGCGGTTGCTGGCTTCGATTTGCTGCATGATCTCGTTGTTGCTGCTGTTGATCTCGTCCATCGAACGGACCATCTCGTCGACCGACTGCTTGCCGCGCGCGGCGACCGTCTGGCTGTTCGCCGCGACTTCAAGCGACTTTTTCGCGTTGTCGGCGTTCTTGGCCACCATGGCGCTCACTTCATCGATGGAGGCGACCGTCTCTTGAAGAGCGGCCGCTTGTTCGGTGGCGCTTGCGGAAAGCTCCGTGCTCGCGCTCGAGATTTCTTCCGAGGCACTCGCCACTTCGGTGGCTCCCGTGTCGATGCCGCCGGCGATGGCGCGCAGGCTGTTCGAGAGCGCGTTCGAGATGAAGACGCCCAAGATCATGGCGAGAATGAGACCGCCAATGGAGAGCGTGATCACGAAGCTCGTCGAAGCCTTCGCTTCGGCCTTGGCACTCTTCGTCCATTTGTCGGCTTCGTTCGTCTGAAACTCATCGAGCGCTTCGAGCGATGTGCGAAGAGCGTCGCGAAGAGGCTTGTACTCGTTCTCGTAAAGACGGTCCCTCACGGCTTCATCCGCCCGGTTGTTGGTCGTCGAAAGGTCGACCATTTTGATCGTGAATTCCTTGAACTTACCCCAGTTTCCTTTCACGGCCTCCCATTTTGCTTCTTCACCTTCGACAAAGGGAACGGCTTCATACGCCTTCGCCGCTTCCTCGAACATGGCGAACGCCTTCTCCACCTTCTTCTTCTCATTGTTGACGCGCGTTTCGAGATACTCCATGCCGGCGAGCGTCGAAACGCCAATGACGACGTCCTTCTGCGAGAGCCGCAAGTCGGCGACCGTGTTAAGGTTGGCGAAATTGATGTCGGACACGTGCGAGAATTGCGCAACCGTCTTCGTGAGGCCGTTGTAGGCAAGTCCGCCCACCGTCAATGTGAGAAACGCGAGAGCCGTCGTTAACCAAAGGAGCTTTCCTTTGAGGCTGAGATTCTTGAAGTAGTTCATGTGGTGTACCTTTCTGAAAAGAGTTCGCTAAATCGAATTAAGCAGCTTGCGTTTTGCTTCCGCGAGCGGCGACTTGAAGATCTTCCACGCCGAGCGTCTTCGCTACGTCCAAGAACAAGATGAGCTTCTTGTCGCGACGGCAAACGTGCGTGATGTAATCAGGGTTCTTTTGGCTTTGAATGTCGGGACGGCCCGAGAGCTCGTCCGCGGTCGGCGCGAGCACCGAATTGATCGAGTCAACGACGACACCCAAGCAGAGAGGCGAAAGGTCGCAGATGATGATGGCCGTCTCGGCGCTCTTCACTGCTTTGACTTGGAGCTTGGCGCGGAGATCGATGACCGAGATGACCTGACCACGCAGATTCATGATGCCCAGGAAATGGGAGGGCGAGAACGGGATCGGCGTGATTTCAGGAACCGCGATGACTTCCTTCACGGAGAGAAGCGGGATCGCGTAGTCTTCTTCTCCAAGCGCGAAACTCAAATAACGGTTGCCGCTTCCTTCGCCCGAAGCTAGTCCCGGTTTGGCCTGGTCGTTCATCGTTTTCCTCTCCTGCTGGTCATGAAAGTGCTGTTGCTGTTCTTCTCTACGGATGATGAAAGTCAAAATTGAGTGAAAATGTCTTCAAACAGACCTGAAGTTTTCTAGAGGAGTTGAACCAAACCAAATGAGTTTAAGCGGCCTTTCGCCGTGAAGGAATATTCTGAAGGGCCGCGGGAATTTCGAGGAGTGCGCGCACTTCCGCGGCAGCCCCCAACTTAATGGCCTCGCGAGGCATGCCGAAAACGACGCAGCTCGCCTCGTCTTGAGCGATCGTGTGACATCCTGCTTCTTTCATCTTGAGCATGCCCTTGGCTCCATCCGCGCCCATCCCCGTGAGAATGACGCCGACGGCGGAACGTCCCACCACCGCGGCCACGGAATTGAACATGACATCAACCGAGGGCTTGTGACGGTTCACGGGAGCCGAATCGGTGACGACGACCTTGAATCCGGCGCCGTTCTTGACGAGATGCATCTGGAAGCCGCCCGGCGCGATGATGACGCGTCCCGCGCGGACCTCATCGCCGTCGCGCCCTTCGATGACTTCGAAAGGACACAGCGAGTTGAGGCGCTCGGCGAAAGCTTGCGAGAAAACAGGTGGAATGTGCTGAACAATGACGATGGGCGGGATCTTGGCGGGAAGCCGTGTCAGCAACTCGCGCAGCGCTTCGGTGCCCCCGGTGGAGGATCCAATCGCGATGAGACGCGATTCATCGAGCGCGCCCGACGGAGCCGGGAACGGGCTTGACTGAACCTTGCTCCGCAACTGAATCTGCGCTGCCATTTTGACCTTTTCGATGATGAGCGGCGTCACTTTCGCCAGCTGATCGAACGAAGGCTTCTGAATATAATCCACGGCGCCATGCTCGAGGGCTTCGAACACCTTGGGTCCCTCTTCCAAGCTGACCGACGTGATCATCACCGTCGGAATGGGGTAGCGAGCCATGTATTTCTTCAAAAGCGTCACGCCGTCCATCTCGGGCATGTGAATGTCGAGCGTGATGACGTCCGGCCGGTGACGCGCGATGAGTCCTTCGACTTCCGAAGGCCGCGATGCCATGGCCACGACTTCGATCTCAGGATCCGACCCAAGCAGCTTGCCCAAGATCTTTCGGATGGTGTCCGAATCATCGACGACGAGCACACGGATTTTCTTTCGCTTCGCCATCACGGACGGAGTCGCGGGCTTCAATGAGGGAACTTTGTCGGCCTTGGGGACGCGCAGGCGACCGCTCGCGGGGTGATAGACCACCGTCAGGTTCGCTTCCGTCCTCTCGGAGAAGCTTTCGAGACGCAAATGGTGCCGCGCCAAGTGCTCCGAGAGCGCCTTGACCTGTTCCGCCGGTCCCACTGCTTTGCAGATGAGAACACCCGCTTCGCCCAGTTCTGATTTAGCCCTTTCCAGGGCCGTCGCGACAATCCGCGGAGTCATCGAGCGCCGCGGGAACGCGACGCCGACGCCGCAGCCGGCACTCGGGGAATAGATCGAAAGGAAAACGCCGCCCGAGAGCCCGAGCGTGACGGCTTCGCCGTTCGCTTTCGAGATCATACGCAATCCGGCGGCTTCAGCGTTCATTTGGCTTTCTCCAGGAACTCATCCGACATGTAGGCGTAGCTCGTGAAGGGAACCACGTCGGTCGCGAGGCCGATGATCTTTTTGAGCTGGCGGCGCGGCATGTCCTCGACGAGAATCTGCGCGTTCTTCAGACCACCGAGGGCCGCCGCCTCTTCGTCGTTCATTTCGCCGAGCACGAGCACGGATGTGGGGCGTGTCGCGCTCAGTTCCCGCAACAGGGCGCGTCCCTTCTTCCAATCGCCGACGACGAGCTCTTTGGCAGAGACGCTGGATCCGGAGAGTTCGCGCGCATTCAGCTTGAGTCGGGCTTGAAAATCCTTAATGAGCGCGGGCACCGCGCCCTCGGAACCAATCACCAGGAGAACGGTCGGAACCGCCCCCAGGAAGCTCGGCTCCTTGAAGAGAATCTCGAATTTCTTTCGGTCCGACAATCCCGCGACGACCACGCGCAACTTCGCTTCGGGCCGCGGAATGACGATCTTGTGGGCGAAGCTCTTCATCAGCTGGACACCAGCGCGGGCCGAGGCATCGCGGTGGTGATGCGCGCATTGGAGCTTCGTGCGAATCTCGGACGAGCGTTCCGCGAGCGTCGCTAACGTGGGCTTTTCCACGTAATCGCTCGCTCCGAGCTCGAGGCAGCGGATGGCAAGCCCCGAATCCTCGCGCGAGACGGAGGAGATGATGACGACCGGCGGATGGTTCACGCCGTAGCTTTTTTCGAGATACTCAACGCCGGTTTGCTGCGGCATATGGATGTCGAGCGTCACGAGATCCGGAGCCAGCTCGCGAACCTTCGACTGCGCCTCCAAGCCGTTTCCGGCCGTTCCGACGACTTCAAACCCGTTCTCCTTGTCGAGGATCTTCTTGAGCAGCGCGAGAATGCTGGGGGAGTCGTCGACGCAGAGAACTCGCAGCGGACGGGCGACGGCCGCGGGAACAGGAGTCGCCGCGACCGGAGCGGGCGATTTCGCCACGGACTGGCTCGTCTTGTTCGCGCTCGGGACGCCGGCCGGAGCCGGATGCCCATAGACCGATGGACCGAGGACGTTGATCGGCAGGCCCAAGCCATTGAGGGATTCGGAAATGCCCACGAACAGCGACCCTTTCGGCGTCAGTCGGCGCATGAGCTCGCGCGAGATGAGGGCGATCTGCTTCGAGTCGAAATAAATGAACACGTTGCGACAGAAAATGAGATCGAACGGCTGTTGCTCGCCCCATTTGTCGATTTGAAGAAGGTTCAGCGTCTCGAAACGGCACGGCGCCTTGATGCTCGGCTTCGCCTTGACGAAGTTCTCGATCTCGCCCGTTCCGCGTACCCAGTTTGACTGGATGAAATGAAGCGGAATCTCTTTGATGTCTTTGAACAGAAAAACGCCGTTTTTGGCGAATGCCACGGACTCCGGGTCGACATCCGTGCCGATGATCTCATAACTCAGTTCCGGCGCCATCTTCGGAAGATGGTAATTGAGGAACATCGCGAGCGAGTAGACTTCCTGTCCGCGGCTGCACGCCGCGCTCCAAATGCGGAGTGTTTTCGATCCTCGCGCACGGGCTCCGTCGATGGCTTGCTTCAGCAACGATCGCTCGAGCAGCTCAAAGTGGGAGTACTCCCGGAAAAAATAGGTGTGATGCGTCGTCAGCAGGGAGATGAGCGCCTTGGTCTCGTCTTCCCGATGGACTTCGAAATGCGCGAGATACTGCTCTTCGTTCTCAAGGCCCAGTTCGCGGACCCGCTTCGCCAGGCGGCTTTCCACCATAACCCGTTGTCGCTCACCCAGCTGGACGCCCGTGATGTCCGAAACGATCTTCGAAACACTCTCTACTAACTTAGCTTGAGCCCCGCGTGACATTCTTCAATCCTACTTCCGCTTCACGCGGCTTGTTTGTTTCCGCGAGCGGCGACCTGGAGGTCTTCCACGCCGAGCGTCTTCGCCACGTCGAGGAACAAGATGAGCTTCTTATCGCGACGACAGACATGCGTGATGTAGTCCGTGTTCCGCTGGCTCTGCATGTCGGGACGGTTCGAGAGCTCTTCCTGCGTGGGAGCCAGGACCGAATTGATCGAATCAACGACGACACCGAGGCACAGCGGCGACAAGTCACAGATGATGATGGCGGTCTCGGAGCTTTTCTGGGATTTGATCTGAAGCTTGGCGCGCAAATCGATGACCGAGATCACCTGGCCGCGAAGGTTCATGATGCCCAAGAAATGGGAGGGTGAAAATGGGATGGGAGTGATCTCGGGAACCGCGATGACTTCCTTCACCGAAAGCAAGGGGATGGCATAGTCTTCCTCGCCCAATGAAAAGCTGAGATAGCGAGTGCCGGATGTTTCTTCGATGCTCTTGTTGGCGTCGGTCATGCTGCATTTCTCCTTTGAGCGGAAGCGTTGTTCGAGCTGGCTCGCGTTCCGGGCGCGCGATTGACGAGGTCGGGAAGCTCAAGAATGAGGGACGGACGGCCGTCCCCGAGGATGGCGCTGCCGCTGAATCCGCGATTCGCTTGATGCTCGGCGCCGAGTTGCTTGATGACGACTTGTTGCTGGCCAATGATGTCGTCCACGAGGACCGCGAAAGGCTGCGCCTGGGTCCGGACGACGATGGCGATGCCGTCCCAATGGCTCGGAACAACCGACGACGGGTTGAGAAGCTTGCTCAAACGGTAAAGCGGGAAGTTCTCGCCGCGCAAGGTATAGATGTCGCCCATGCCGCTGACGTAGTGCACATCCTCCGGCGCGGGGCGCACGGACTCATGAACATGGGAAAGCGGGATGACGAAGCGGTCTTGCGCCGTTTTGACGATCATGCCGTCGATGATGGCGAGCGTCAGCGGGAGGCGGATCGTGAACGTCGTTCCTTTGTTGATCTCCGTGCTGATTTGAATGTCGCCTTGGATGGCCTCGATGTTCGTCTTCACGACGTCCATGCCGACGCCGCGACCGGAGACGTCCGTGACTTCGGTTTTCGTCGAGAAACCGGACGCGAAAATGAGATTGTAGGCCTCGCGGTCGGACAGTTGCGCGCCCGGTTTCAGAATGCCTTTCTCGACGGCTTTCGCGATGAGCTTAGCCGGATCCAGGCCCGCGCCGTCGTCTTTGATCTCGATGACGAGGTTGCCGCTCTGATGCGAAGCGGTCAAAAAGAGCTTTCCGAACGCGTCCTTGCCCTTTTGAAGGCGGACTTCCGGCGATTCGACGCCATGATCGACGGCGTTCCTGATGAGATGAACAAGAGGATCGCCCAGGCGCTCGAGAACGGTTTTGTCGAGCTCGGTCTCCTCGCCCTGCATGACGAAGTTGATCTGCTTTCCAAGGGACGACGAGGTGTCGCGCACGATTCGCTGCATTTTCTGGAAGGTCTGCTTCACGGGGACCATGCGCAGGCTCATTGATAGATCTTGGATCTCCTTCGTGACCTTGCCCATCTGGTGCACGGTCTTGCGGAGCTCGAGCAGGTTGCCCTTGGTGCCTTGTTCCCGGAGAACGGTTTGAAGAATGACCGCTTCGCCGATGAAGTTAAGAAGCCGGTCGACGCGACTCAGGGAAACACGGATGCTCTCGTCGGTCTTCGCGCCGGCCGAGCCACCGCCCGAGCCGGCTGCCGGAGCGGAGGGAGCCGTGGTCGGAACGGCCGCGACAACAGGTGCCGGTTCCGCAACGGCCACGGCCGTCGCGACGGTGCTTGAACCGCTGAAAAAGCCTTCGTTCGAGGGCGGTGCTTCCTGCGTTTCGAAAGCGGAGGCGTCGGGAACGGCGGCGAGCTCCTCGGATGGCGACGCCTCGACGGCATCGGACTGCATGCGGCCCGCGAGATGATCGGCGATTTCCGCGAGCAGCTGGGTGGAGTCCGTGAGCGCGGAAAAGTCCTGCTTGAGCGCCTCAATCATTTTTTGGAGATGGTCGTTGCAGCGGAGAAGAAGGCTGATGCTCGCGCCCTGCACCTCGATCTCGCCCTTCTTGAGTTTCAGGAGATAGGACTCGAGTTGGTGCGTGAACTCGCCGAGCTCGTTGAAACCAACCGCCTTCGCGCTGCCTTTGAGGTTGTGAGCCAAACGGAAAATCTGCTCGAGAATGCTCGGATCGTTCTTGCTCGATTCAAGATTCAAGAAGCACTGTTCGGCATCAACAATGAGTTGGGCCGCTTCTTCCAAAAACCCGGTTTTCAGTTCATTTTCAAAATCTGAGCTCATACAGATTCCGTTACGGCTGAAACCAACGAGGAAATGAGTGAAATTTCGGGGAAATTGCTTGGTCAAAATATTGACCAAGCATGGCTTTAAAATTCTTGTAGTTAAACAACTTTAAGTTATCTTCAAACGATGAGCGATGCGAGCGCGGACCCGCCCGTTAAAAGTCAAAAAAAACGGCCACTACGCTATAAACCTTCTGCCGGCGTTTATGCTTTCCTCGATCCGCGGCCTAACGCGCGGCGTTTTTCGGCGAAGTTCGCCGGACTCGTCCTCAATCAGTCTTTCAAGGGATGCGCGCTCATTTTCACTCCGACCGAGGCTCCCGAGATCGGCGCCATCGTGAAGCTCAAGCTGGGACCGCTCGACCCCGTGCTCGCGGAAATTCGGTGGGTCGATGAGTTGCGTGACGGCGCCTATGCGGTTGGTTTGCTCCTGATGATCTAGCGCCTATCCGGATGGGCTCTAGACTTTCAATTCGTCGTGGAGCTCTTTGAGGAGATTCCCGGTGAGAGCGCTCTCGCGGTAAAGCACCGAGATCGAGTGCGTCGAAAGCTGCGATTTCATGATCTCCATATGGTACTTTTTGAAGATGGCGAGAACCGTCGTGTAGATTTCAGGCGCGTGCACGAGGCCGATGCCGACGACCGAGAAAAGCTCGAGCTTCTCACGGCGGGAATCGGGCACGAGATATTTCTCCAAGATCCCCACCAGACTCGAGTCAAACGCGAAACTGACCGTGCTCGCGGCATGCTGCCAAAGACTCAGGCGCAACCCGGCGGCACTGAGGTCTTGATGGAGTCGCGCGACCTCGAGCGCATCCAATCCGCGCTTTTCCACGAGGCTCAAGTCTTTCATGTGCGAAAGAACGAAAATCTTCGGACTCTCGAGTTGGGGCGCGTTCGTGGTCTTCGATTGGATTGTTTGGTTCATCATGGATGAGACTCCTTTGACGACGGTGCCGGAGCTGTCCGTCTTGAAACTGGAAAGAACGCGGATGGGCATCTCGTGCTTCCACGCCAACTCGATGCATCGGGGGTGAAGGACTTGTGCGCCCTTTTGCGCCGCCTCGAGCGCGATGTCCCAAGGAAGGTGGCTGATGTGTCGCGCTTGTGCGTGCTTGCTCGGATCGGAAGTGTAGATGCCGTCGACATCCGTGTAGATGACAGCTTCACTCGCGTTGAGCGCGACCGCCAATGCCACGGCCGTCGTGTCGCTCCCACCGCGCCCGAGAGTCGTGATTTCCTTGGCGCCGCTGACGCCTTGGAAGCCAGCGACGATGACGACTTTGCCCGCGTTGAGCGCTTCGGTGATCCTTTGCGGGCGGATCTCGGAGATGCGGGCCTCCCCATGGACCGAATCGGTGATGATTCCCGACTGGGATCCGGTGAAGGACGTCGCCTCCACACCCACATCGGAAAGCGCCATCGAAAGCAGCGACATACTGATGCGCTCGCCGACGCTCAGGAGCATGTCCATCTCGCGGCGATTCTTGAGGCTCAGAGCGTAAGGAGAAACTTTCTGCGACAATTCGATGAGCTCGTCCGTTGTGTGCCCCATGGCCGAAACGACGACGAGAATCTGGCTCTTGATCTTGCGATAGCCGCTGATGATGCGCGCGACGTTCCGGATGCGTTCGGGCGTGGCGACACTCGTGCCGCCGAACTTGACGACGATGAGTCCGCTGTTGCGCGCGGGAGTCACGGGATTCAAGGATGCGCTCATCAGTATAACAACCAGGCCTTTCTCTCTTTTGCCCAAGGCCGTTCATCGGCGACGAACAAAGCATCGAGATCGGCGGTCGTTGCCGCCGGATCGTCGACCCATTCCCTAAATAGAGAACTTCCGGCCAAGAGGTCCACCGGAAACCGCTCGAAGTCATATTCATAGCCCGGTTTGCGCCAGACCAAACTGTCCGATTGGTTTTGCCGCAGCGACTTGAGGAAGAGGAGCGTCAGTCGGAGGGGGCGGAAATCATCGTGGCGATAGTTGCTGCCGTCTGCATGGATTTGGAATCCCGAGCAAAGCTCGTCCTTGAACTTGTAGAACGTCGGAGCGAAGTAGCAGGGACGAAGCCGGCAACCCTCGAGCCATCGGGGTGCCGTCTTCGACATCCAAGCCAGATGCTCTTCGATGCGCAATCCCGGCGCGCCCACCATTTCGAGCGGATGGGTTGTTCCCCGCGCTTCGGATAGGTTGGTTCCTTCAATGAGAACCGTGCCCGGGTAGGCACGCGCGCAAGGAAGCGTCGGGATGTTGGGACTTGGATTGACCCATGTCAGTTCGGAAGGCCAGCCAAAGCCCGGCGCGAGATCCGGATCGTAGCCCTTCATCTCGATGACCCGAAGATCCAGTTTGAGTTTGTGCGTGTCCTTTAGATAGCGCGCGATCTCGCCCATCGTGAGTCCGTGGCGCATCGGGAGATAGGTCGCGCCGACGTAACTCTCCCAGCCCTTCCGAAGAAAAGTTCCTTCGATAGGCCTGCCCGCCGGGTTGGGCCGATCAAGCACCCACACGCTCTTCCCGGTTTTGGCCGCTTCCTCCATCATATAGAGGAGAGTCGCGACATAGGTGTAGATCCGCGTGCCCACGTCTTGGAGATCCACCAGGACGACGTCAAAAGTGGCCATCATTTCGGCCGTCGGACGACGCACCTCGCCATATAAACTAAATACATTTAACGCGTGCTGGCCATGGGACTCCGTCGGAGTCTCGATCATGTTGTATTGCTTGTCGCCCTTCATCCCATGTTGGGGACCGAAAGCCGATGTGATGTTCAATTCCGGGCACTTAATAAGCGCGTCGAGGCTGTGCGTCACCTCGCTCGTGACGCTCGCGGGGTGTCCCAGGACCGCGATTTTTCGCCCCTTAAGCTCGGCGCGCAGGCTCGCCGACTTTAGAAGAACATCAACCCCAAGCTCCATGGGAATCCAAATTAACGCAAAAAAATTGGCAGGCAAATCATTGGCGTAAGTTTTCTTTGCGAAATGCCGAAACACTCCTAGACTTTTAAGAGGGACGTCGTGTTCCTAGAGAGGACAACCGTGCGCGCGCATCTCGGACATCTGGCTTTGGCCGCTCTCGTCGCTGGCATCAGCGCGTGCTCGAGTGTCACCCCCAATTCTTCCTCGGGAGTCGATGCAAGCACGAGCGTCGCCGAAGACACCGTCGCTCTGGAAGGCCAAGAGGTCGCCTCTCCTTCCACCTCGACGGACAACGCTGCACCCACCGCTACCGAGAAGAAATGGACGCGCGGCCATCACCGCAAGGGTCACCGTCAAAAAGTCGCCGCACTCGCCACCGCGCCCTTCGAGGTCGATGGCTTTTGGATGAACGCTTACTACTTCCCGCGCGCGGAAGGGGAAAACTGGGAATCCTTGTCGCGCACGCTCTATGGACGTCCGGATCGAGCCGAGTTCCTCGAAAAGTGGAACGCAGGTCGCCCGATCGTCGTCGGCCAACCGCTCTATTACAATTCTCCGGCCCGTCCGGATGACGCGACCGCGCTCAAGTCGTTTGCCGAAGACTTCGGCTACCCGCTCGAAGGCGTCACGGTCCAGGCCGGCGACACCCTCGGCACCATTTCCCAGCGTCACTTCGGCCAAACGATGTCTTGGCTCGAAATTGCGTCGATGAATCCCGAGTTGACCAACCCGGATGCCATCGAGATTGGTCAAACACTGCGTATTCAAACTGCTCAAGTTGATACCACGGCGGTTTTGAACCAGATCATCGCGCAGGCAAGTGCTGCAGCCACCAAGACGCCGACGGAACCGGATCCGATCGAACGACCGGCGGCTAGCCAAACTGCTCAAACCACGCCGCCGCCCCAGGTTGCGCCTAAGCAACCTACCCAGGAACCGAAGTTGACCACGCCTCCTGCTCGGGTTTCGCGATCCGCGGGCCCGCTGAGCCGATTCACGATGAATGACTATATGCTCATGGTGGGCGGCCTCGCCCTGGTCACCTTGATCATCATTCGGTGGCTAGCCATGCGCAAGGCCAAGAAGCAGGCGCCCGACCCGTTCCACGACGACCGCAAGAGCGCTTAGTCAAATTCTACTCCAAACTTTTGAGCACTTTGATGAGGCAATCGAAGAACGCCTGCGGCTGGTCCGCATGGACCCAATGCCCCGCTTGAGCAATTTGATGAACTCCCAAGCGAAGCCCTTTTCGGTTCTCCCGACATCGCTTCAAGATCTCCGGACTCACGAATTTGGAAGTTTCACCCAACACCATTTCGATGGGACCTGGAAACGAGCTCCACTCCGACCAAAGCGGATGGCTTGATGCTTCTTGAAGCAGGCGCCGCATCGCGACGGCCGAAAAGCGCCAATCGTGAACACCGGGGCTGGTTTCCCGAATGTTGCTCAAAAGAAAGCGACCCATTGCTGATGCGGGGCCCCACGATCTCTCGAAAAAAGCCTTGGCTTCTTCGCGAGTCGCGAAAGGAGCCGGCGTGGAACTGAAAATGGGTTCGATTTCCTCGAAGCTCTCCTGTCTCATCTCGGGGGACGAATCCTCGGCAATGATGGCTTGAACCCGTCCAGGGAAGAGCTTCGAGAGTTTCAAAACGGGTCGGAGCCCAAAGGAATGGCCCAACGCCACGAACACGTCGAACGGAATTTGGTCCGCGAGATCGCGGGCCACATCCTCGATGGTGATCGTTTCGGGCCTACCTGAAAAGGCGCGCCCGGCATGTCCCAGCAGGTCGAAGGCCCTCACTTGGAGACCGGGAATGGACGTCTGGCGCTCGAACCGGGAAAGGATGGGGGACCAGTTCATCGCCGATCCCAGAAATCCGTGAACGAGAACCAAGTTCATAGATGTTTCAGACTCCAAGCCTTCAGTTCAGCGTCGAAACTCTGGCGCTCGGCAGCCGGGACGCCCGGGCCTCGCTCCACGGAAAGAAAGCCCGATTTGAAGTTAACCTCAATGATTTTGGTTTGTTTCTGGGCTTCCGGCTTCTTCGCTATTTCCAACAGGTTGCGGAGCAGCTCCGTCCACCGAATGCGGACGAGAACCTCGCAACGAGCGCAAGAACCGGAGCGTTCACAGCCCGCCTCGCAGACCTTGCGCGGCTGACCGTTCTTGGCGCGAAGACCTTGCGCGCTCGCCAGATCGAGCTTCAGATTGGCATTCAGCGTCGTTGATCCAAGGCCTGCCGTGATGCCTCGGTTGTTGCGTGCCCAGGTCATTTTCCGCAACCACTCGCCCATCTCGCCATCCCCAAAAAACACCACGTCGAACGGCTTGGAGCTCGTCAGCAGAACCTTCTCTTTGAAGTCGGCCTGGTCGCGGACCCCCACCCATTCCACGCGTGCCGGAAGAGCGACTCTCAAGTCTTCCACCGGTGGTCGCAACGAAGCGCTCTCCGGAAAAATGAAATAGATCTGCGGGAGCGAATCATGGATCGAGCTTGGCAAAATCGGTGACTTCTTTTCGCCCGAACAACCGAAAAGCAGAGCAAGAGCAAACACATTCAATCGAAACATCAGAATTCGAGGTTCCTTCTTTCGCCCGGCTTTGTCATGGAAAATTCCAGCGATTTAAAGGAGCCGCCGATCCGACGCGGTTCCTCGTCGTGCGTCACCCAGATCGTGGGCAGCGCGTCCTGTTCGATGATGTCGAGCATCCAGGTGGCGAGATCCGCGCGCGTTGAAGGGTCGAGCGCCGATACGGGCTCGTCGAGAAGGAGAAGTCGGGGCTTGCCGATGATGGAACGCAAGAGCGCCACTCGCTGGCGCTCGCCTCCGCTGAGCGACGACACGTCACGACTTCCGAAACCCGCGAGACCCGCGCGCGCCAGGAATTCCTCCGCGCGCGCGCGCTTCAGATCGTCCGACCAGGCGCGAAAGGCCGGTGCGTGTTGCAAAGCGAATCTCAAGTTGCCTTCGACCGAGAGCTGAGGAAAGAGCGCGCCTGACTGAAAAACAAAGCCGATGCGGCGAGCGGGCACGGGCAACGCGGAAACGACGACCTCATCCAAAAGCACTTCTCCGCCGAGTGTTTCGTGCAAGCCGGCGATGGCCCGGAGCAAGGTCGTTTTTCCGGCACCCGAGGGACCGCGTACGAACAACGGCGAGCGAGTGAGTAGACCCGAGATCGAGACGATGCCGCGCCCAGGCACGGCGAAGGCCAGATCCTTGATCGTCAACGTGGCCACAATCGCCTCCGTGCCCACCCGAGCGCAAAGAAAGCCAGCGTGAACGCACCCAACGAAAGCAGCAACCACTGCGCTGAGCTGAAATCATAACGAGCGGCGGTTTTTCGAAGGAAGGTGGAAAGAAGCTCCTGATCATGCACGAAAAGACTCGAGAGCGCGATGTCCCCGAGCGCATAGAGACCCGTCAACAACAGCATCCGCTCCAGAACGTCGGAGAAGTGTGGGAACACAATAGACCGGCCCGCGCTCCAAGCGTTCGCGCCCAAAACTCGCGCCGCTTCCAGCTGCTGCAGCGGAAAGCTTCGCCAACGTTCCTCCAGCCACAGCGCGCACAGCGGTAGCTGAAGAAGCGCGAGCAGAAAACCCGCCGCCGCGAGCTGCGCGAGCGGAAAGCGATCGAGCCACCTGTCCCAGCCGCAGTAGAGCCATCCGGAAAGGAAGAGTGTCGCCGACACTCCGAGCAGCGATCGCCAGAGTCGTCGCGCTGGAGCACGAGCGAAGAGAAGACAGAAAAACAAAAGAAACATGCTCGCGCACGCGAAAGCAACGAGCACCAAGGAATTGAAGAGCGCATCGCCGAAATCCTCGGGCGGCGCCCATGTCGCGGTCGCGAGCAAACGGAACGGCGAGATGAAAAGCCAAAGCACCGGAAGGGAGAACAGGGCGACGAGTGGAGTCGTCCAGCGCGCGAATGGCGGTGGGAAGCTTGGGCGCGGCGCGCCCGAGCCCGCCACGATGTCAAGCGACCGCGCGTTCCGCACGATCATCCGGTAGGCCGCCAACGCCACGCCGAACTGAACGATCGAATAAACAAAGATTGCGGAATAGCGGAAATCGTTTTGCAGCGAATAGAAGAGCATGATCTCGGGGCTCGCGAAGCCCTGGAGGCTCCCCAAAATGAGAACGGTCGCGAAGGCGGAGAACGAGTAGAAAAAAATGAGGGGAAAAAAACTCCGGATGGTCTCACGCCAGAGCGGCCCAAGCGCCACTCTTAGCAGCGAGAAGCGACGCGCTCCTAGAAGCGCCGCGCTTTCCCAGACTTCGTTTCCCCCCGCGCCGCGCCATCCGCGAATGCGCGCGTCGAGGGCCGCCGCCACGAACGCGGCGTTGAGAATGAGATGAGCGAAAACGAGCGCCGGCAGGCCGTCGTTCGGCAGCCACGAAAAGGACCGGTGGAGATCAAGCACGAGGAGCGCGACCGTCATGCCCGGGAGCGCGAAGGAAAACATGCCGAGAAATCGGAGCCAGCGCGAAAGAAGCCGATGTCCGTTGGACATCCCCAAAAGAGAACCGAGGACGACTCCGCTCGCGACGGAGAGAGTCGCGCTGAGAACGGCTTGCAGCGCATTGAGGCTCAAAGAGCGCATCAGGAGCACCCAAAACGTCGGTGATAGACGGTCTTCCTCCAGAAAGAGCGCAACAAGGCCCACGGACACCATGCGCAAGAGCGGGAACAGAAGAAACGCGAAGCACGCCAGCATGAGCAGCCACTGCAAACCGCGCGACGTGACGCTGCGAACGGAGCTCGACGTCAGAGCGACCATGCCTCGATCCATTGAGGGTAGGTCTTGGCTTCGAGAAATCCTGACTTCGGCTTCAAATCATGAACCGTGTATTTCGGGAGCCCCGCGAAGCACTCGGGCAAGGGCGTGCGCGCCACGGCCGGATACATCCAGTTGCGAAGCGGAATCTCTTTTTGAACTTCTTGCGAGAGCAGGAACGCGATGAATCTTTGCGCGAGCGGCTTCTGGGCGCTCGTGTTCAGCACGGCGACGTATTCGAGTTGCTCGGGATAGCCTTCCTTGAGCGGCAAAGCCTTGTAGCGGAGTTTCTCGCCCGGCTTGAGCTCGCAACGGTGATAGGCCTCCGAGGTCAAATAGCTCCAGACGCCAAGACCTTCGTTGTTCGTGAAGGCTTCATAGGCCGATGACCAGGAAGGGAAGATGCGTTTGACGAGCTTTCTGCCATTCGCTGGAGAGACGAAGTTGAAGGCGTAGATGCTCTCGAGCCAACCCACGCCCGCGCCGCTGACTTTGGGATCCTCCACGAGTAGCTCATTGGCGAGTTTTGATTGGGGCAGCGCCTGCCACGTTTTCGGCCAGCTCGACTCCGGAAAACGTTGAGTGTCGACGATGATGGCATAAGGACTCTTCGCGAAGACCTTACCGGGGGTCACAATCTTGAGTTGCGTCGCTTCTAAGTGGAAGCGCGCGTCGAGACCGATGACGAGGTCGTAGGTCTTGCGCTCGAGCCGCGCTTCGGACTTGAGCTTGCCGATGAGACTCGCGTTGCTGCCCGGGCTCTCGAATTTGATGTCGCATTCGTTGCAACGCTTCTTGAATTCTTCCGCGATCCATCGCCCGAGGGAGTGCTTCCCGAAAAAAGAATCATAGGTGAGTACCCGCAGAGTCAGCGGCGCGGGAGGAGGTGTCGTCGGCGTCGCCGCTCGCGCGCCCCCCGCTGCCAAGAAAGCGATCGGCAGCAGCAACTTTAAGTTCATGGCAGCGATTTCCTTTTCTTGTTCCGATTGCGGATGGTGGCCACGACGACGATCGCGGCAATGAACGCGCCAAGCAAGACGTAAATTTGGGTTCGGCCCATCGCTTTCTCGATGGCTTCGATGTCGTCCGAGTATTTGATGGAAGCCCAGTGGCCTAAATAGACGAAGAACGGAGCGCTGATGAGAGCCGCGAGACCATCCATGAAAACGAACTTGATCCACGAAAAGTGGAGCGTTCCCGCCGTGAAGAAGATGGGTGTGCGCAAACCGGGAAGAAACCGCGCCACGAAAATGACCCAGCCGCCATATTTCTTGAAGTACGACTGAACTTTTTCACGACGCTCCTCGCCCACGAAAAATCGAAAGAGACGAACGCCGAGAAGGCGACCGATGATGTAGATGGTCCCGTCACCGACCATGATGCCCCCATACATGAGAGCCATGGTTCCGATGAGTTGCTTGTGCTTGCCGCCGGAAAGAAAACCAGCGGCAACGAGAATGATGTCCTCGGGAACGGGAAGCCCGAAACCGCAAAGCACGAGTAAACCGAAGAGGCCCCAATGGGCCGCGTGACCTTCAGAGAAAACCGTCAACAGCTGGTCGAGATCGAGCACTCAAGACTTATACAACAATCTTTCGTGAACTTCTCCACTTTCTGGCAACCGCCATCACGACGGCCAAGGTTGCGAAAAGACCGAGAGAATTGCCTCCGAAAGGGCCTTCTCCGTCATGACCGCTCCCCACCGCGGAAACGAGTCCGCATCCACCGAAGGCTTTGCGCGTGATGCGAGAAGAATCACCTCCGGCCCCGCGCGTGACACCCGTGGCTCCGGGAAGAAGTCCTTGCGTGACCGCGATCCGCGCCTCGGCGAACGCGGCTTGAGCATCCACCATCGAGGAGCTCTTGATGCTGGCGAGTCCGTTCGATTTTTCCGCGGTTTGGAGAAGAAGCTCTTTGACTTCATACGCGGTGAGCCCGGGATTGATCGCGCGCACGACGGCTGCGATTCCGGAGAGCACGGGTGTCGCCATGCTCGTCCCGCGTTTTTTGACGTAAGCGTCGCCCCACCCGACGGCGTTCGCGTTCACGCTGAGCAGTCCGCTCGCGTCGCCGAAGGAGTCGCTGAAGCTTCCCGGAGCGGCGATGTCGACCGTTTGCGGCCCGTAATTCGAGAAATCGGAAAGCGGCGCGCCGGCATAGGCCCCGTTGGAACGATAGGTGGGCGTGATGCTCGCGATGCTCATGAGCCCCGGGATATCGTAATTCGCGGGGAAAGTGGGAATGATGTCGTTGTTGTTTTGCATGCCGCCTTCCGCGTTGCCCGCCGCGACCGCGATGAAAATGTCGTTGCTGTACGCGCGCAAGAGCGTGTCGTAGAGAGCCTGCGAGAACGCGGCGGCGCCTTTCGCGCCCCAGCTCGCGTTGATGACTTTGGCTCCGCGCGAAGTCGCGTAGTCGATGGCGGCAATGGCCGCCGACGTGGAGCCCATGCCGCTCGAGTCGATGAACTTGACCGGCAACAGTTCCACCGCGCGAGCCTCGGGGTTGCGCCCGATGGCTTGATCACGGATGACTTTGACGAGGCCCGCGACGTGGGAACCGTGGTCCGTGTTCGTCTCGGAAACGTTCCCATCCTTCGTATAGACATTGGCGCCGATGACATCGCCCTTGTAACCATTGCCATCCGCGTCCGTGCCCGGGCCGGAGTTTTCCCGCGCGTTGCGACTGAGGGCGTTCGAAAAGAAGGGATGCGTCACGTTCATCCCCGTGTCGACGATCGCGACGAGAACCGGGCTCGTCCCTCCGGCGTCGAGGTCGGGATTTGGCGCGTTTTCCTCGAGACCCAGCGCGTCCTTCAGCCACGGCGCCTTGTTTTGCGACGAAGGCATGTCAGAAGAGTTACCCGCGTAGTCGACCTTCCAGTAGATTTCCTTTTCGAAGTACTCAACGAAGGGCTGATGCGTGAGCATCTGCTCGACTTGGTCGCGGGTTCCTTCGACGAGCAACAACGAACTTTGTTTAAATTGGCTGACGACCTTCGCGCCGCCGCCCTCGCTGTGGATCTCGTCGGCCACGAGCGACATTTGCACGTCCATGGGAACGACGGCGCCGGGAGTTTCAGCAATCTTGACGAGATAGCGTTCGGGTTTCGACGCTTCCGGCTCCGCGGCAATCAGCCAAACATGCGCGAAATCGGAGATGAATAGATAGAAAATAGCGCCCGCAAACAATCCCCACTTCTTCACAAGCCTTCCTCCCTGAATGCTTTGTCCTGTTAGACTCTTAAACTACGCGGCGCGGTTAAGCTTTTTTTGTTTAGTCTCCGAGGCGATGGTTAAGGGTGCGAGGATATTAAGAAAACGCGCGTGCGCGGAATCGTTGTAGGAGTTGTCTCTTTACGTCATGGGCTGGAGTTATCCTCGCTATCCACAGAGTTATCCACAATCCTGAGGATTGTTCCGGGATTTGCGATTCGATTGAAAAGTCTGATTGACTCGAAACAGAGTTAAACTTGTATCAATTTCATGTCAACCCAACCTCCGGAAACTCCCGGAAAAAATCCCGAAATTGACCCACTGTTTAAAGCTCCGACGAAAAATCAAAGCGTTTCGCACATGCTCCTCTTTTTTGTTATCCCTTGCGCTGTTTTCCTCATCTGGGCCTCGGTCAAATTGGTCAAATCTTCGCTCGAGCCGAAGCCTCCCCAGGACGTGGCGACCCAACTCGAGCGCATTCGAGGAGCCCGTTCTGCCGGGGACCGCTGGCAGGCGGCCTACGAGCTTTCCCAACAACTTCAAGCACTCATCAGGACTGGTCAGCTCGCCACCTTTGCTCCGGTTCGCAAGGAGGCGCTCTATTCCGGCCTGGCGGAGCTGCTCGAAACGCACAACACGGATGTTCGGCTCAAGCGCTATCTCTATCTGACGCTGGGGCAAATGGGAGAGTCTCGTTCCCTGGTCATCCTGGAAAAGGGCCTCAAAGACTCGGACTCGGAAGTCCGGTTTTTTTCGGCCTACGGCTACATCCAGGTGCTTTCGAAGAACCCGAGCGAAGCCAGCCCGGATCGGCTCAATCAAATTTCCACGTGGCTCAAGGATCCCGACCCGGCCCTTCGCAAGATTGCCGCGACCTACCTCGCTCAGGCCAAGGATCCCCGCTTTCAGCCGCTCATCGAAGAAGAACTTCGTAATCCGGACAAGGAGCTGCGTTGGAACGCGGCGGTGGCCCTGGCGTCGGTCGGCAACAAGAAAGCCGCTCCCGTTCTCGCCGAGATGTTTGATCTCCAGCAGCTTCGCTCCATGGCGTTCAACAGCTCGAAAGATCTTCGACAACTGCTCGCCGGCGCCTTTGAGGCGGCGAAGAAGCTGAAGGACGATAAAATCTTGGCGGCCGCCGCCAACCTGAAGAACCAAGCGAGTCACAAGACGCCCGAGGGCCGCGCCATTTTGGGCGCGCTTGACGAAAATCAAACAGCGCACCCCTAGCCGGAAAATCCCGCCCCGCACCGCGGCAACCGTCTAAAGTACAACCGTTTAGACGCCGTAAAAGAGGGATGCGATCGACAATCCCGTGGGTCCTTTCTTTTTGCGTCATCGCCGCCCTCGGCGCGCATGCTCAGAGCTCTGAAACCAACAACACCTACGCGGAGCTGCGGCGCCTCGGCATGAATGAGGAGCATGCGCGCGACTTCGAGCAGAAATACAGCTTGGAAGACGCGAAGAAGCTGTCTCACGCGGGAGCCACGCCGACCGAAAGTCTTGAGGTCTTGGGAAATCGCAGAGCCGACGTGACCGACTACATCGCCTTCCGGACCGACGGCTACTCGCACGCCGAGGCCATGGAAGCGTCGACCTGGAGCGAGCGCACCAGCTACATTCGGCTCCGTCGCTCGCGGGCGACCCACGAGCAGGCAAAGTTCGTGCTTTTGGATGGGCTCGACGTCGATGCTTACGCGCGATTGCGCCGGTCGGGCCACGCGCATGAGACCGCACTTGAATTGCTCGAGAAAGACACGCCCACCGTCAAACGCCGGAACGTCACGCGCACGACGAGCTCGGAGAAAAAGTGAAACCGTTTCGGCCCCTCCTCCTCTCTTTCATGGTCCTGACTTCGTCCGCTCGCGCTGCCGATGTGGGCAGCGCGCTCAATTGGGTCGCCGGAACCGCGTTTTCCTGTTGGAGCACCTACCAGACGCTGCGAGCGATGGACATCGTGCCGCCAGCCGAAGATGTCGCCCGCGCCATCAGGCAGAACGTGGAAGCCGTCAATCAGATGAAGGCGCTCGGGATGTCGCCCTCGGAAATCAACGAGGCGGTCTCGCGTTTCCGCGGGAACGGAGTCGTGAACATGGTCGCGCACCAGCTGCGCGTCCCCTACATTCTGCGGCCGAACATGTCGAAAAGCGTGGCGCGCTACATCGCGCTTCGTCGGCGTGGCATCGCACATGCCGACGCGCTCGTGGACTCGACGACCGTCCTGGCTGACGACATCAAGAAGCTGACCACGGCCCGCGTGCCGCTGGAGAGAGCCGTCGAAGTCGCCTCCGAAGTCGACGCGGATGACGTTCTGAAACTTGCCAACGCCGGATACCGGGACACGGTCGAAGCCGAAGAGGCACTTCGAGTCTGGAGCCCGACCGACTACATCAAGCTTCGGCAAGCGAGAGTGCCCCATGCCACCGCCATTAAGCTGGGCGACTATGCAGTCAAAGACATCATCAAGCTAAATTTCGCGGTGACCGACTTGACTCCGGAGCAGATGATCAAGGTTCTTGGAGAGCTCAATCTCGATGAGTACATCTCCCTTCGCCAGTTCGGCCTTCCCCACCCTGTCGTCGAAGAGCTTCTGCCCAATTACAAGAAATCCGAAATTCTCACGCTCTGGAGTCGGCACAACAATCTCACGACCGAACAAATGTCGAAGGTCTTGGACACGAAGGTGAACGACTACCTCCAATCACGAGACATGGGGCTCATGCACGATGACGCCGTCGAAGTTGCCGAATCCTATAGCATCAAGGAAGCGCGAAAAGTTCGCAACTCGGGAGCCTCCAGCGCCGAGGTCATGGAAGTATTGCGCAACGGCGACGCCAATGTTGACGACTACGTCACCGCGCGAAATTTGCGGGCGACTCACAACGAGGCGCTCGAGGCGAGCACCTGGGGAGAGATGAAGAACTATCAACGGCTTCGGAACGCGCGCGTCACTCACGCGGAAGCAAAAGAAGCCATCGATGACTTCGACGTCGACCAATACCTAAAAGCGCGTAACCGCGGCCTCAACCACCAGCAGTTCAAAGACGCGCAGGACGATTAGAATTCGCTTAAATCTTCTCGGCGATGATCTCGGCCACGTCCATGACCTTCACGGGCGCAGCTTTCTCGTGCACGCCATCCGTGATCATGACCTGGCAGTAAGGACATCCGGCCGCAATGACTTGCGGCTTCTGCGCGAGTGCTTCTTCGGTTCGCTCGACGTTGATGCGCTTGCCCGTTTTCTCTTCCATCCACATACGCGCGCCACCGGCGCCGCAGCAGAGGCCATTTTTTTTGTTGCGCGGCATTTCAACAACTTCGACACCGGGAATGCTGCCGAGCGCTTCCCGCGGCGGCTCATACACATCGTTGTAGCGGCCGAGGTAACAGCTGTCGTGGAACGCGATGCGGAACGGTTCGTTCTCTTTCGCGTCCGGGTTCATCGGCGTGATTTTCTTTTCTTGGATGAGCCGGTTGATGAAATCCGTGTGATGGAGAACCTCTTCGGCGTGGAACCCGAAATCGGGATATTCGTTCTTCAGCGTGTTGAAGCAATGCGGGCACGTCGTGAGAATCTTTTTCACGTTGTGGCGCTTGAGCACTTCGATGTTCGCGTCGATCATCATTTTCGCGAGATATTCGTTGCCCGCGCGGCGGGCCGTTTCTCCGTTGCAAAGTTCTTCCTTGCCAAGAATGGCGAAATCGACGCCGGCCTTCTGCAAGATCTTCACGAAGCTCGTGGAGATCTTCTTGTTGCGATCGTTGAAGCTGCCGGCACACCCCACGTAGAACAAATATTCAGCGCCCGGCTTCTCCGCGTACAAAGGAACACCGAGTCCCGCGGCCCAATCGGCACGCGCGTCCGGCGCCATGCCCCACGGGTTCGACTGCGTTTCCCAGTTCTTCATCGTGTTCTGGAGTTCGGCCGGCATGTTGCCTTCCATCATGACGAGGTTGCGGCGCATGTCGACGATCTTGTCGACGTGTTCAATCATGACCGGGCACTGCTCGACGCACGCCCGGCAAGTCGTGCAGTCCCAGATGACGTTGAAAGTGACGCCCGTTTCCTCCGAAATCATTGGCTTCGGACTTTCCTTGCCGCCGTTCGCGAGCATCGCAGGACCGACGTCCTTCAGATGCATTTTCAAATCGTCGATGAGCTTCATTGGACGTAATTCTTTGCCCGTTGTCGCCGTGGGGCAGAATACGTTGCACCGGCCGCATTGCGTGCAGCTGTACAAATCGAGATTGTCCTTCCAAGTGAAGTCCGAGATCTTCGCCGCGCCGAAGACCGGATTCTCGGTGTCCTCGAAGTTGACCATCGAGAACGTTCCCTTGGGCTTCAAGCGCTTGAAAAACGTGTTCGGCCCCGCGGTGATGATGTGCAAATGCTTCGAGTGCGGGATGTACATCAGGAAAATGAAAACAGTCGCGATGTGAACGCCCCACCAGATCCAACCGATGTGAGACGCCGTCTCTGGACCAACGCCCCAACGCGAGACGACGGAAGCGAGAAGCGAGGAGAGCGGGCGATGAGCCGCATGGCCATGCTCGTCGCCGCCCGCGATCCAAAACGTGAAAGCCATGATGTCGGCGAGCATGTGACCGCCGGTGAGGCAGAGAACAATGATGCCGTCGCGGCGGTTGCGCCAGAGCTGCGAGTGGCGGGGGTTGCGCTTGATGAGGCGACGGTAGAAGAAATAAAGAACGGCCGCGACGACGGTGAACTGAAGAAAGTCTTGCAGCGTCGTCAGCGCGCCATAGACGGGCCCGAGAAACGACAAATTGAATCCGTGGAAGACGCCTTCGACGACGTGCTCGGCGGTGCCGATCGTGACGACGATGAAACCGAAGAAAATGCAGCCATGGAAAAAGCCAGGCCAGAAATCCTTGAACATCTTTTTGTGGCCGATGACGTTCTCAAGCACGAGCCCGATGCGCGTTCCGATTCTGTCGAAGAGCGCTTCCTTGCGCCCGAGCATCATGAAGCGCCAGAGCTGGAGGAAACTGCGACCCGCGATGGCGCCGCAAACGACAATGAGCGAGACCGTGAAAAAGAAGCGAAAATCGAGTTCCATAGGATATAAAGAGTAACATGTCGCGTCTCGGTTTTGAATTGCTCTTTCGTTTTCTCTGGGGAAGCTTGATCGTGTTAACCTTCGTCTCGCGACGGGAAAGTTCCGAGCGATTTCTTCGGATCGCGCTCTACACCGCGCTCGGCGTGGGCGCGTGCGCCGCGGGCCTCGCGACGCAAAATCCGATCATCGCCAAACCGGGCCTTCTGAGCTTGGCGTTGCTGCTTTCGGGTTTTGCCGCCTACACTTTCTTCGTTCCGCGCGCGGGCCGCATCGCGGGCTTCCTGTTCTTGCTGGTGGCGCCGCTGCCGATGCTCCTCCGCGGCCCTTTCAGCGACACGGTGAATTTCCTCACGAGCAGTCTCATTTTGGGAGGCGTGTTCGGCGGACAATACGTCGGGCACTGGTATCTCACCGTCGCCAACCTGCACATCCGCGAGTTTCAGCGCGTCGTGAAAATTTTGTTCCTGGGCCTGACACTCAAGACGATCGAGGTCAGTTGGACGGTTTGGCAGGCCTATCAAAGCAACCGGTTCATGGGGATGGATTCGCTCGGTCGACCCGAATCGGTGGCCCTCGATCGCGGAAGCGTCATCGCGGATACGTTTTCCGGATCAAGCCTCCTCGGCATTCAAGGGGAAGTGTTTTTGGGGCTTGGCACTTTTGGGCTCCTCATACTCCTGAGCCGTTTGCTCTGGGGCATTCTCGCACCCTGGATCTTGACCGTTCTCGTCAAGCGGACCGTCGATGCGCGATCGACGCAATCGGCGACGGGCATCCTCTATGCGCTTTGCGTGATGATCATCTTGGGCGAGGGGGCTGGCCTCTTTCTGAAATTGACCTTAGGCTGGAATCTATGACGAAAACCGTTCTTGAGCGCGCCTGCTGCCGGGTCGATTTGGCCGGCGGCACGGTCGATCTTTGGCCGCTTTATCTCTACGCGGGAGGTCTTGAGCTCGTTCACATGGGCATCGATGTCTGGGCCGAAGCCCAGGTGTCTAAATCGCCCGCACGTTCTTTTTCCGTCACCATCGAAAGCGCGGACCTGGAACTTTCAAAAACATTCACCTCGTTCGAAGAACTCGGCGCTTCACTCAAGCTCACGGCGCGGGAGAATCCGCTCCGCTGGGTCTGCCGGCTCGCGCACGCGAAGCTGCCTCCGCTCAAAGCGAACTGGAACATTCAAACGCGCAGCGACGCGCCTCCGGGTTCCGGCCTAGGCGGTTCCTCAGTTCTGGGCATCGCTCTTGCCAAGGCACTTGAGAAAGCGACCCTCGCGCCATCGAAGCGATCGAAGCCTTGGACACTCCAAGAGGAAGTTCGCAACCTCGAAGCCATTGAGATCGAGCACCCCGCGGGCGAGCAAGACTACGTTCCTGCGCTCTTCGGCGGACTCCTCGTTTTTCATTTGGATGCCACAGGCAAGCGCATTGAAGCCCTCCCCGCGGCAACCGCGCGCCATTTGAGCGATCGATTAGCCCTCATTTACACGGGTAAGCCCCATCACTCGGGCCTTAATAACTGGCAGATCTTTCAAGAGTTTCATAACCGCAACGAGTCGGTCCGCAAATCGCTTTTCGACATCGCCGCGACTTCGAAGGAGCTCGCCGTCGCTCTTCGTAAGAAAGACTGGAAACGCATTCCGGAGCTCATCAATCAAGAATGGGAACTGCGGCGCCGACTGAGCGACGCCGTCGATGCGGAAGTTCTAGAAGACGCATGGGATTTCGCGCGCAACGCAGGCGCCATCGCTCGCAAAGCGTGCGGCGCTGGCGGAGGCGGTTGCCTGTTGGTCTATTTCGACAACCCCGCCGACAAGAAAGCGGCGGAAGCGAAACCACTACCGGCAAAGAGCTGGCGCTGGCTCTCCGCCTCGGTCGCCCAACCCAAACGCTAAAGCGTTGCTAAAGGTGGGGGACACTTTCTTACCCCTCTGTTTTCACAAGGGCGACATGTTTAGCAACACGCAAGGCCGTTGCTAAACATGTCGCTTTCGAAAAAACGGCTCCCAAAAAGAAGTCCCTCGGGTTTGACAACAGACCATTCGCGACGCAGCTACTTCTTCGGCGGGCGACGGAGCGCCCGGCTAATGATCGACGGGTTGACCTTGAGTTCGCGAGCGTGCTCACGAAGGCTAGGAGCGTTGGGCGCGGCCAAAATCTCGCGAATCGCTTCGACCCATGAATCCGGATAGCGACGCGGACGGCCTCCGGCATCTTCGATAAAGATGCATGCCGAGCCTTTTCGATCGATGCGTTCCCGCCATTTCGACGCAGATTTACGCGAGATTCCGAGGTGTCGTGCGGTCGTGCAACTTCCATGGCCGAGCGATGCCGCTAGCAGGATCCAAATGCGCTTTTTCAGTCGATCAGGCGTGGATGGATTGTTTGCTAAACATTCCAGATTCTCATAACTCATGTTTTCAAGGGCCGCCGGGGGAAACGGTTTGTACATTTCCTTCCCCGAGCAAGGGGCGTGCCTACATCGCGTCGGCGCCGACGAACGGATTCTTCTCGCGCTCCTCTTGGATGCGCGTGAGCGGCCCGTGACCGGGAATGACGACCGTCGACGGGTCGAGCGTGAACAATTTGCTGCGAATGTTTTTCGTGATCGCCGCGCTGTCGCCTCCCCAGAGATCCGTCCGCCCGATGCTCCGTCGAAAAAGAGTGTCCCCGGAAAAAAGAATGTGGGGCGCCTCTCGCGGCAGGCCCGACTGAGCCGAGCGCGGAATCTCGATCTCGCCGCCGTCCTTCGCGAACAAGCAGCAGGAACCGGGTGTGTGCCCCGGCGTATGGAGGGCGCGCGCACCGGGAAACCCCTCGTATTTCTGCCCTTCCACGATGCGCTCAAACACGGCCGGAACGTCGAACGCGGGAAGCCGCAGAAAATGCGCCTGAATGGTCACGTTTTCGTAGAGCCATTTGTCGCCCTCGTGAAGGTAAACCGGTAGGATACGATCATAGGCTTCATGACACTGGTCTAGGAGCGCCTGCGTTCCGCCGATGTGGTCGATGTGCGCATGCGTGTGCCACAGGCCGACGACCTCCACGCCATAGTCCTTCACCTTTTCCCAAATGACATCGCTTTCATCACCGGGATCGATGACGAGACACTTCTTCGTTTCCTGATGAATGAGGAGCGAGCAATTGCATTGGAAGGCGCCGACGGCAAAGCTTTCAATAAAATAAGTCGACATCTCTGGGGCCTCTTTCTAGAACACTTCGCAGCATGGATCAAAATCCCGTTACCATTCTCCAAAGCGTCGGCCGCACCCCGCTCATCAAGTTCCAGCGCCTCTCCGCGGAATGGGGGATTGAGCTTCTGGGCAAGGCCGAGTTCTTCAATCCGATGGGCTCGGTCAAGGATCGCATCGGCCGAGAGATGATCGAAGAAGCCCTCGCGACGGGTCGACTCAAGCCGGGCATGACCGTCGTCGAGCCCACGAGCGGCAACACCGGCATCGCTCTCGCGTTTGTTTGCGCCGCGAACGGATTTAAATGCATTTTGACGATGCCTGAAACGATGAGCGTCGAGCGCCGCACGCTTCTTCTCCAGCTGGGAGCCGAGCTCGTTTTGACTCCGGGACCCCTCGGCATTCGCGGCGCCATCGCGAAAGCGAAAGAAATCATCGCCCAGGACCCCGCGAAATATTTCACGCCTTCGCAGTTCGACAACCCTGCCAACCCGCGCATCCACTTGCTCACGACCGCTCCCGAAATCTGGATCCAAAGTGGCTTCGGCAACTTCGATGTTTTCGTCGCCGGCGTGGGCACGGGCGGAACGATCTCGGCCTGCGGGCAGTACTTCAAGGAAAACAAGCCGGGCATCCGTGTCTTCGCGGTCGAACCGGCCGAGAGCGCCGTGTTGAGCGGTGGCAAACCTGGTCCGCACAAGATCCAAGGTCTCGGAGCGGGGTTTGTTCCGAAGAACTACAATGCGGGAGTCGTCGACGGCGTCGTTCCCGTGACGAGCGACGAGTCCATCGCCATGGCAAAGCGGATCATCCTCGAAGAAGGCATTCCCGCGGGCATTTCCACGGGCGCCGCTGTCGTTGCCGTGCAGAAGCTCGCCCTGAAGCCCGAGTTCAAAGGCAAGCGCTTCGTCACCATTCTTCCCAGCTACACCGAACGCTATCTCTCGACCCTGCTTGGCGAGGATGCGCGCACCCGCGCGATCGCCCTCACCGCGCAACCCGTCGATGATCAAATCCTGAAAACCGTACCCCTAGGAGCCGTCCCGAATGTCTGAGTTGGCCGCCGTCGACACCCAAGAAATCATCGCGCGCATCAAGTCCGAATCGAAACCTGAGAATCACTGGATCTTCGATTGCGACGGAACCCTCATCACGGGCGACATCGCCTCGCACACGGCCTGGTGGCTCATTCGCTCCGGTCTCGCCCATCCCGAACATCTTCCCGGAGAATGGAAGATGTTCAAGGACGCGCCCTTCGACTACGAGACGTTTCACCTTCTGCGCAAGATCATCATCGAGAAGCGCGGATTGAACGGCGTCTACGAATGGGAAGTTCTCCTTCATTCCGGTCTCCCGCAGAGCACCATCAAAAAGCTCGTCGGCGAAGTCGTCGAACAAGGGATCAGCCAGAAGAGTCTTGTCTTCACGCATCCGCTTTCGGATTTGTGCGAAGAAATGAAGAAGCAGGTTTGGATCGTGAGCGGGTCGCCGCACGATTGCGTCTCGACACTCGTTTCCCGGCTCGGCATCGCGGACGATCGCGTTCTGGGCACGCTGCTCGACCAAGTCGACGGCATCTATACAAAAACAATTTCTTCTCCCGGCATCGTTTGGGAGCAGCTGAAGCAAACCGTTCTCGAAGGCCAAGGCATCCATAATCCTTGGTTCGTCGCTGGTGACAGCATCGGCGACTGGTACATGTTCAACATGGCGACGCATTGGTGCTGGTGTGTCGTTTGGGACGAACATCGCCATCGGGGAGAGGAATTCCGCGAGATCGTGCAGGAGCGCCTTTTGAATTCTGGAGGTTTCACGCTCCCTAAGACCCCAGGAACCTATTTTCATCGGGTCCAAAACAAGAACTGGGTGTTTGAGGTTAAGCGGCCCTAAGGACTCTTTAGTCGGACGGCGGCCCCTAGATGGTGTAGAAAGGCCCTCTGATGCTGGAGCAGTTTCGTGAAATCCAGAATCTCATCTGGGGCAAGCGCTCGTGGTTCCTGATAGGCCTCATCTTGGCCGGACTCGTTATTTTCGCGATTCGGCACCCGGGTCCGCAAGCTCCCGCCCATCTTGATACATCCCTGGATCTGAAGGATCTCCCGGAACAGCTGTTCTACAGCTGGGCGCGCATGTTGATCGCCTATGCCGCGGCCATCCTCTTCGCTCTTGTCGTCGGCACCCTCGCGGCCACCCGGGAACAACGCGCCCGCATTCTGCTGCCCATCATTGACGTTCTCCAAAGCATTCCCGTGCTCGGCTTTTTCCCGACGGCCATTTATTGGTTCGGGGGCGCCGCTCAGGGACGGGGCTGGGGCATTGAAGCCGCCGCCGTCTTCCTCATTTTCACGTCGCAAAGTTGGAATCTCGTTTTCGCCGTCTACGATGGCATTCGCGCCGTCCCACCCGAAGCACTTGAAGCCGTCCGCAGTTTTGGCGTCGGCAAGATTGGGCGCTTCCGAAGACTCTACCTCCCCGCCGTTTTTCCTCGCCTCACCTATAACTCGGTTCTTTCCTGGGCCAACGGATGGTACTTCCTCATGGCCTGTGAGATCATCGCCATTGGCCCCATGTCCTATCGAGTGCGCGGCCTGGGCTCGTTCCTTTCTCTCGCCATCGACGCCAAAGATTGGCGGGCGTTCTGGATTGGCATCGCGTCCCTGACGGCTGTCATCGTCACGATGAGCCTTTTCATCTGGAAGCCGCTCAACGCCTACGCGCGCCAATTCAAATTTGAAAGCACGAAGCGCGAAGGCGATCACGACACGGGCGCGCGTGTTTTGTCCGTCTATCGTCACGCGGCCGTTTTTAAACCATTCCGATACCTGTTCGGCTTTTTCGGGAAAATGGGCCAGCTTGCGGAAGACCGTTTGGAACCCAAAGGAAGAGAAGGGGCGCGCGAGAGCACCGCGTTTCATTGGTCCTACACCGCCTTCTTGATCGTGTTTTGGTTCGCGGTGGGAGTTGGTCTAGGCGGCGGATGCCTCAAGCTGTTCAAGGCTGTCTTGCCTCCCTGGGAAGTGTCGCCCGCGACCGTCTTGCTCGCTCTCGGCGCGTCCATTATCCGCATTGCCGTCGCCTATTTCATCTGCCTGGCTGTCATGCTCCCCATCATTTACGCCGCACACAAAACACCGAAAGCGCTTCGCGGATTGCAGTCGACATCCGAAGTCCTCGCGGCCCTTCCCGCCACGGCCTTCTTCCCGCTCATCACCGCCGCCGCCCAACGCATCTTTCATTTCACCGAAGCCGCGGTCCTCATCGTGCTGCTCACCGGCATGATTTGGTATCTCTTCTTCAACGTCATTAGCGGGGCACAAGCTCTTCCCAACGACATTCGCGAGGCGTCCACGGTCATGGGACTTCAGCGCGGGCTCTACGTTCGCCGTGTTTTCTTCCCCATCATCCTTCCCGCCCTCATCACTGGCAGCATCACCGCCGTGGGCGGCGGCTGGAACGCGCTCATCCTCGCCGAATATTTCAAGCAAGGCGCGGCGACCTTCCAGGTGTTCGGCTTGGGCAGCATCCTATCGAATGCCACTTACGTGTCAGGCAACGAACGAGTCCTTTCCATGGCCATTTTCTTCATGGTTCTCTTCATCGTCATCTTTAACCGTTACTTTTGGCAGCCCCTTTACCGATGGGCCGAGAACAAATATCGTTTGGACGCTTAGGGCATGGACACGCATTCCGCACATCAACTTCTCATGGAGCTCAAGGAGGTCTCGAAGAGCTTCCGTCACGAGAACACCGATTACACGGTCCTTGAGAACATCAACCTCAACATTCGCGAGGGCGAATTCATCGCTCTTGTCGGACCATCCGGTTGCGGGAAGAGCACGCTCTTGCGCATCATCAACGGCCTCATTCCCGCGACCAAGGGAACGCTTCAGTACAAAGGAAAGCCGCAGCACGGGATGAACATGGAGTGCGGCATGGTGTTCCAAGCTTTTGCTCTTCTCCCGTGGTTGACCGTCTCGCAAAACATCGAGCTCGCGCTTCAAGCGCGCAACGTGCCCGACAAAGACGCCAAGCGGATCGCTGCCCACTATATCGACAAAGTTGGCTTGGACGGACACGAGGAAGCTTATCCGCGCGAGCTCTCAGGCGGAATGAAGCAACGCGTGGGTTTCGCGCGCGCGCTCGCGGTCGAGCCGGAGATGCTCCTCATGGATGAACCCTTCTCCGCGCTCGACCCGCTCACGAGCGCCAACCTCCGCGAAGAAGTCCTCGACATTTGGCTTGATCCGCAAGTTCGCGTGAACACCGTCATCATGATCACCCATCTCATCGAGGAAGCCGTTGAGATGGCCGATCGCGTGATTGTCTTAGGCACCGGCCCCGGCCGCATCTTGAAGGAGGTTACGATCGATCTTCCCCGTCCCCGCAACCGCAACTCCGAAGGCTTCCAAAATTACATGGGCGAGATTTTCGCGCTCATCACGTAGGACGACAGAAGAACAAGAATTATGGACGACATAGACGACAAGAAACCCACCCCGATCGCCCCGCCGGCCGACGTCTACCCGATCCCGAACACGGGGATCTCGGAGATCCTTGGGCTGCTCGAGGTGCTCGACGACCGCCAGGGCAAGGAGAAGGTCTACACGCTCGCGCGCGATCTGCAGATGGAGTTCGGGCAGCTTCTTCTCGTCATCAAAGCGGCCGAGGTTCTCGAGTTCGTCTACACGCCGGGCACCGATGTCGTGCTGAAAGCTCTCGGCAAGAAAATGATCGAGATCGACATGAACTCGAAGAAGAAGATCCTGCTGCAGCAGCTGCGCCGCCTTCCGCTTTTCCGGGTCGTCAAAGAAAAGCTCGTCGATGCGGAGAACCACAAGATCGAAAAAGGCGAGTTCACGGATCTGCTCAAGACGCTTCTCCCGCGCGAGCGCCCCGAGCTCGTTTTCGAAACGCTCATCAACTGGGGCCGCTGGGGCGAATTCCTCGGCTACAGCCAAGACGACGGTTACGTCTATTTGGATCAAGGCTGATATGAGTGCTCGTCATTTGACTGCTCCCCTCCTTCTCTTGCTTCTCGCTTCCGCGAGCGCGGACGCCAAAACGAAGCGGACACATGAGAAGGACTTCTCATGCCCGGCGGAGCTTGACGGAAAGACTTTTCAAACCGTTGAGTTCTTTTCAGGTGACCCGTCTGAGGACGCTCAGTTGGCTCCCGATAATTCCGGAGCCGTGCGACCGAAATTTCAATATTGGACGTTCGGATTGGACGCCGATCCACGCGGCCTCTACATCGTTTGCCGCTACCTCGAGTCCGCGAAGACGGAAACCCGCAAGCTCCCCCGGAACATCCGGAGCTGCAAGGTCCCCTTTCTCGCGAAAACGCAGAGCCTGAGCCCGAAAATCACCTGTCGCTAGGGTGCATAGCCAACGCAGCGCACGGGGAATCCATTTGTGCGCAACGAGGTGACGAGATTTCCGCTCAAGCTGTCGAATTGGTAGGCATAATCACGCGACGTGCCGACCACGGTTGCGGTCCAGAAAAAGTACGCTCCCATACTCGGAAGCGCCAAGCGCGCGCCGTCGATGTCGGCCTGCTGCCAATCTTGCCGAGAAGGGGCGCGCCAGTAAACAGCCGGAATTGAGGTCGCGCCCATGGCCCCTTTCGCCAACGAATAACCGAGCGTCGTCCACGATTCCGCGACGGCGGGCTGGAGGCTGACCACAGGGGTCATATTCGTCCCCTCGGTGCAGGCGCTTTGAGGCGTCGTTTGCACCTGCACGCCTGAGTTGGAGCAAAAGGCCGCGGTCGGGCCTGCCTGTTTGCTTCCCACCGCTTGGCACCAATTTAGATTCGAGGAAACCATGTCGCTCCAGAGGAGGCCCGTTCTTTCGTCACGCCACACTTCCTGACCGCTGAAAGCACTGACGAGCTTCCAAGTCGCCTCGCCTCCATTGGCCTGGGAGGATCCCGTCCAGGAGGCCTGCGCAGCTCCGTTAACCGTCAGACAGTTCGCGATCCGAAGCGCGATGGTTATCTGGTTCTGGCCGCAATCATTGTTCATGTGGGAGGCGTAAACGACCACGCTTCCACTCGTATCGGTTCCGTCTTCGGCCGAAACCAGATCCGGAACGAGGCTGGCTCCCAAAAACGCGCCGGCTTCCTCTCGAAGCGTAAACTGCGCCAAATTCCTCGCACGATGGAAATTGGTAGCCATGAAATCCCCGAAGATGGCGTTGCAGAGAGCCGTTCCACCCGCCCCGAGAATGGTCGTGCCGCTACAGAACTGAGAGGAGGTAATGGTGAGCTTCAAAGAGCTGTAATAGCCCGAGTGGTTGGTCGGAGACGGCGTCGGAAGAGGGATCGCGTTGAGGTCAACATCCCCCCGGTTCGGCATTGTTCCTGTTTGGAGAGTCCCCGTGGAATCGAAATACTGCTTGCCGAAGAGAACTTGGCCCGTGCTTGCGGGGCTTAAGTTTGCTCCCGACTGACAGACCGCGGTTCCGTTCGTGCCATTGACGGCTTGTCCACCGGTGGCGGGGTTGCAGTAGCCCGACGCTGCTGGTGCATTGGAAGATCCTGAATAATAGCCGGCTCCAGGAAACGCGGCTCTAAAATCGAGCACTCCTTGATTGTCCATGCCACCACTCAGTGAGGCTCCCGTGGCGTCCAGAGCGTCGAAACCGAAAACAAAATCCGATGCGGTCGCGGGCGAACCGAGGAAGGGAAGCGCTCCGCAAAATGTGGTGCCCAAGCGTCCGAAAATGGTTTTCCCGCTGCAAATGTTGGTCGCCAGAAATTCAGAACCGAGATCCACGAAGATCTCATTTGCCGGGCTGGTACCGAGCTTTAGATAAATGGATGATTGTCCGCTTGAGATGGAGCTTTGACCGCTTCCGTCGAGGTGGAGCGATCGGCTCGCGAAGGTGCCCGCGTTTCCTTTGGAAGTCTTGTTTGCATCGGGAGCTTGAAGCCCGCCACCACACCCCACCAGAACCGAAAGCGCGCAGAGCACGAGAATTCTAGTCCTCATAGCCGACGCACCTCACAGAAACGCCCACATCCGAGCGACTGGCATAACTCGTCATCCCCGTGGTGCCCGACCAAATGCGGGCTTTTTGTCGATCGAATCCGTACACCGTCGCCGTCCAAAAGGCTAACCCCACGTTCGGCAAGACATAGCGAGCGCCGTCCAAGTCGGCCTGCACGAAATCATTGCGAGAAGGGAGCCGCCAGCGAATGGAAGGTGTCGTGCTCATCCCCAAATTGCCTTTTTCGTCCGCATAGGTCCCCAAGGTCCAGTTTTCTCCCAGACCGGACGTCAGGCCCGCGCCCTCGGCGCAGAAGCTGAAGGCGTCGCCGTCGCTCGGCTGTTGCTGATACATCGGGCTGTCGCAAATACCCCCATAACTGTCGGTTTGCGCATTCCCCGAGGCTTGGCACCAATTGCCATTGGTGAGCGTGTCGCTCCATAGGTACAACGTTCGAGCGTCGCGCCAAACTTCCTTCCCGCTAGCGGTGCGCACCACGAGACTCCACGTGCTTTCACCCGCGTTTCCGTTGCTCGCGCCTACCCACGTGGCACCCGTCCGAGAGGAGCAATCCGTGATGCGATCCTGGATGGTTCCCGTGGTGCCGCAGGTCGTGAACGAATGGGGCGCGAAGGAGACGCTCGATCCCGAGGAGCCATCATCCGCGGTGTAAATGTCGGGTATGGGCGAATAGCCTGGGGCATAGGTCGCGTGCGTCTTCTCATAAGTCAGCGTCACTTGCGTCGTCGTCGTCCGGTCGCGCTGAACGTTCGATGCGGTGAAGTCACTGAAAGGTGGATCGCAGTTGGCGGTGCCCGGAGATCCAAAGATGTTCACCGTCGGACACACCTGGCTCGCGCTGAGCGTGAGCGAAACAGAAGTGTAGTAGCCGGCTTCCGAAGGCGACGGTGACGGCAGCGGCTGAGTGTTCAAGTTGATCGCGCCCTGGGTCACCATGCTCCCGGAAGCGACTGTTCCCGAGCTTGTGTAAATCTTTTTGCCGACGAGGACATCGGCCGCCGCGGCGGGGTCAGTGGCCGTGGCGCTTTGGCAGGTCGCCGTTCCAGTGGTGCCGGCGATCGTTTCCCCGCTCGAGCAGATTTGGCTCGCCGCGGGCGCGGACGCCATCGCCGAGAAAAAGCCCGCGCCCGGAAAGGATGTCCGCAGATCATAACTGCCTCGACTCACCATCGTTCCCGTGAGCACGTTTCCGGAGGAATCCAGGAGCTGCTTCGGGGACAGAATGAGGTTTGCGGTCGGCAGATTGGAGACGCTCGGTAGAAACGTGCAGCTCGCGCTTCCCGCGCGACCAAAAATGGTTTTTCCGAGACAGATGTTTGCTGGAGCAAAATCGGATCCCAGATCAACGAGCACGTCGGAAGCAAAGGAGTTACCCAATACCAACCCGACGCTTGTCGCCGACGAGGTCACCGCGCTGGATCCGGTGCCGTCCAAACGCAGGAACTGCGCCGTGCTTCCCCCGGACCGATGGCCGCGATTCGCATCGGGCGCGTTCAGCCCGCCGCCACACGCGGGAAGTAACAACACTATCAAGACGTTGAAAAGCCATCGCACCGCTCCACTTTTCGGAGTTGAGATGGGCCAACTGTAGCGGTTTCAGGGCTCCGACGGTTTTTTGACCCGCGCGGCGGAGTGCGCCTTTACTCCCCGGAGTCTCGAGCCTAATTTGGGGGCATGCAAACCTACTTGGATCTTCTCCGACTTGTGCTCGAAAAAGGGACGCCCAAAGGCGACCGCACCGGCACGGGAACGCTCTCCTACTTCGGCCATCAAATGCGCTTCAACTTGGCCGAAGGATTTCCGGCGCTCACCACAAAGAAGCTCCACATGAAGAGCATCATTCATGAGCTTCTCTGGTTTCTCTCCGGCTCGACCAACATCGCCTACCTCAAGGAAAATGGAGTCAGCATTTGGGATGAATGGGCGGACGAGAAAGGGAATCTCGGTCCCGTCTACGGCCATCAATGGCGCTCCTGGCCCACGCCGTCCGGCGAGAAAATTGATCAAATCAAAGCGGTTCACGATGAAATCAAAAGAAACCCGAATTCCCGCCGACTCATCGTGTCCGCGTGGAACGTGGCGGACGTTTCGAAGATGGCACTTCCGCCTTGCCACACGCTTTTTCAATTTTACGTTTCCGACGGCAAGCTTTCCTGTCAGCTCTACCAACGGAGCGCGGATCTTTTTCTCGGCGTCCCCTTCAACATCGTCAGCTACGCGCTTTTGACGATGATGATGGCGCAGACGACCGGACTGCAGCCGGGGGACTTCGTCCACACCTTCGGCGACGTACATCTCTATCAAAACCACGTTGACCAAGCCCAACTCCAATTGACGCGCACCCCTCGACCGCTGCCTAAAATGAAGTTGAATCCAAACGTTAAAGATCTTTTTGAATTCCGATTCGAGGATTTCGTTCTCGAGGGCTACGACCCGCACCCGGCCATCAAAGCGCCCATCGCGGTCTAAGGAGGAAGTTCATGGAAGCCACTCTCTCGCTCATCGTGGCGATGACTCGTGAACGGGTCATCGGTCGCGACAACAAACTTCCCTGGCATGTGCCGAAGGATCTGAAACGTTTCAAGGCACTGACCCTGGGCCGGCCCATCATCATGGGCCGCAAAACCTTTGAATCCATTGGCCGTCCGCTGCCGGGGCGTCTCAACATCGTCGTCAGTCGCAACCCGGGGCTGCGCATCGAGGGATGCCGTGTCGTGGACTCCCTTGATGCGGCGCTGAAAATTGCCAAGGACGACTTGCTGCACGCGGCATCGAACGGACCGCGGCCCGAAGCCGCGGCTGCAGCGATGTCAATCGCGGAACCCGCCCCGGCCCCGAATCCCGAGATCTTCGTGATCGGCGGTGGCGAGATCTTCAAGCTGGCTCTGCCCTTGGCAAACAGGCTCTATTTGACCTGGATCGACAACGCCATCGAGGGAGACGCGCACTTTCCGCTGATCGACCTCTCGATGTGGGAAACGACCTTCAACGAGTCCCACGAAGACAACGGCCTTCGCTATCATTTTACCAACTACGAGCGCCGCCCCGAACTCTAACTTTTCAATACGGAAATGCCGATAAGCCTTCGGTGAAGTCGCGTTTCTCATTCTTTTTCGTCTTTCTCGCTGGAGCACCGCTTGCTCGCGCGAAAGCGCTCGACCCCTCGCCCGAAGCTGCGCTCTGGTCGAGTCGGCCGTGCACGGACGGCTACGTCTCTTTGGGAACCGACGGTCATCCGGTGGTGCGGATCGGCCGCGAGCTCTACGCTTCCATTCAAGACCATCTTGCGGAGGGGGACGCGCTCGTGACCGAGCTGGAGGTCCTGACGCGGGCTCGCAACGATTTGGCCGCTCGCCTGAAAGCGGAGCGACAACGCCCCTCGCAGCTGGAACTGCCCTCGGCCATTCAGCGCGCCCGAGACCTGCTCGCTCAAACAGATCTCCGGTCCGAATTTGGTCGCGCGGCGAAACGTGCCACTCCGGGCACCAGTCCAAATGTCATTCGGTCGGACGCGTTTCGGCGCATCGAGGCCAACCTGGGACAGCAGATCGAAAGTTTCGAATGGCTGGCGCGCCCGTTCGCCCTCGCCTTACCCCAAAGCTCCTCCCACTCCCGCCTTCTCGAGCGCCTCAAGTTCGGAGCCGCCGCCCTACGACAGGCGCTCAACGATGGCCGTCGCGATGCGACGCTTCAGGCCATACTCACGGAGCTGGAACGCACCTTGGCCGATGTTCATGCGTGGAGCGAGGAGTCGAGGTCGCGCCCTCTTCGGATCGGTGATTTTCTTTCCGGCCGCGAGAAAGCCCGCAGAATCGAACTCTTGGAAGGACAACTGCAACAAAACAGGAGACGCCTGGACGAGCGGGAACTGGCCTTCGTGCGCGTGAATTCGCGGCTCGTGGAGCTGACCGAGGAAGCCGATGCGTTCGTCATCGACCGATCCCTTGCGCGCGTGAGGAAGTGGGTCCTCGTTGGAGCGGGTGCGGCCGCCGCCTCCGTCGCGACGCTTCGCGTCCTGACCTCGCGACAAAGCCCTCCGACGCGGGGCGATAAATAGATTCTATTTGATCCTCTTTTCCGGGCTCAAGTCCTTACCCGCCGCGACCGAAGAGTGTTCATATGGGTGCAGTCGGCGTAATCATTCTTTTCGTGACCGTCTTCGGCGGCTTCCTCATGGGCGGCGGCGGGAACTCCATCGCCGTCTTCCTCCACCCGGGTGAATACGTCGTCATCATCGGCGCCTCGCTCGCGGCCCTCATCATCGCGACTCCTCCGAAGTATTTGAAGATGATTTTCACCTACGGCCTCAAGGCGCTCACAATGAAGGACGTCGGCAAGGAAGAGCTCGTCGAAGGCTTGCAGCTTATGTACGAACTGTTTCAGGCGCAGAAAAAAGAAGGCGTGCAAGCCATCGAATCGCACATCGAAAACCCGGAGCAATCGAAGATCTTCACGAAGTATCCGGGCCTCCTCAAGAACCATCACGCAGTTGAGTTCATCGCCGACTCGATGCGGACGTTCATCTCCGGCGGTCCGAGCCCCTACGACATGGACGATCTCCTGACCGGCGACATCGAAGCCGCTCACGCCGAGGAACACAAAATCCCTGGCGCCATCCAAACGACCGCTGACGGCTTTCCCGCCATCGGGATTGTCGCCGCCGTCTTGGGCGTCATCGTCACGATGGGTAGCATCGCGCAAGGTCCCGAGGTCGTCGGTGAGCACGTCGCCGCCGCTCTCGTCGGTACCTTCCTCGGGATCTTCGTCGGTTACGGCATGGTCGGCCCCATCGCCAAGCGCCTCGAGCATCACTACGAAGCCGAAGGCCGCTTCTTCAACATGCTTAAAATGGGCATTCTCGCGAACTGTCGCGGCCTGCCTCCGCAAGTGAGCGTCGAGTTCGCCCGTCGCTCCATCTTCCCCACGGACCGCCCGACGTTCAAAGAGATGGAAGAGATTCTCAAGAACGCCGCTGCCGGCGGGGCCGCGAAGAAGGCCGCTTAAGGAACGGGTGCCATGGCGGGCGAAGAGAACGTAACGATCGTCATCAAGAAGATCAAGAAGGGTGGCCACGGCCATCACGGCGGCGCCTGGAAAGTCGCCTACGCCGACTTCGTGACCGCGATGATGGCCTTCTTCCTCGTCATGTGGATCGTCGCGATGAGCGACAAGAGCAAGGAAGGCATCCAGCGCTATTTCAACGACCCGCTCAAATACATGACGGGCACGGACAAGATCTTCACCGGTTTGTTCAGCTCCAAGACGGGCAAGCAGATGATCACCGAGGAAAAGTCGGGCGGCGTTGCCGACACGAAGAAGCCCGGCGGCCTCAGCCGCTTGCACTTGCTCGCGACGAAACTCGACTCGGGGCTCCAGCCCTTTAAATCAGAGGTGTTTGACTTCAAAGTTCAACCCGACCGCATCCAGTTCGCCATCACGGCCGAGAGCCTTTTTTCTCCGGGAGCCGTGCTGCTGAAGCCCGATTCGGAAGCCCTGCTGAAAAAGATCGCCGAGATCCTGAAAACCGTCGACGCGAACCTCATCGTCGAAGCCCACACGGATGATCTTCCGGCCGAAAGCCAGCTCTACTCCACGAACTGGGAGCTCTCCGCGCTCCGCGCCGCCACCGTTGTCCGCTATTTCGTCGAAGGCCACTTCTTCGACCCGAGCAAGATGTCCGCCATGGGCGCCGGCCAGTACCGCCCCGTCGGTGACAACCGAACGCCCGAGGGCCGGGCCCGCAACCGCCGCATCGATATCTACGTCGTCCCCGATGGCAATCATCTTGGAACAGGGGACGGCTCGGGCACGGACAAAGGCGAAGCTCCCGTGTCCCGCGGCACCGCAAGCCATCACTAAAAGCGTGCCCGGACACCTTCTTTCAGGTAGCAGCCCCAAGTGCGCTTCTCCGCGATTTCAGTGACTTCGCCGCGCTTCAGAAGTTCTTCGTCGACGAGCGGCAGCTACCACTGGCGGAAGCGCGCCTCGAACAACTCCTCCGGCTCCTGCGAAGAGGCCTTTGAATGGGCCCGTGCATCGCCCAGATTTCATACACTTGTGTAAAACTTACCGGCGTGAGTCGACGCTAAACTATTGTAATTTATAGCTCGCGTCCTGGTCGCGATCTTGCTCCAGTTAAGGGATGGGAAGGCATATTTTTCGATCTCTCCTCACCATTTTCGCCCTTATGGCGTATCTCGTCGAGGCACAGGACTCGGACAAACCGGTCTCCCAAAAGGAAATCTTCTCCGACTTACGCCCCGAAGATGCCTCCGTCCAAGAAATCAGCAGTTTCGGCGAGGTACTGACCGCGAGCGCCTTGGGCGTTAAGGGGATGAATCTCGCCGATAAGACGCGCGTAGAAACCTTTTTTCGTCTGCGCCGAGAATCCATCGACGCTTCGAACGCGATTCCATCAGCCTATTCAGAGGCGACGGCAGAGGAGCGCCAGGCCGCCCGAATCAAATCGGCGGTTGCCCGTGAACGCCTGGACAAATTCGCACGCAAGAATTGGCACGTCAGGGAAGCCAGGCAACTGGAGAATTGGACCAGTAGCACCGCGAACAGCCTCGACGAAAACCTCGCCCAACTCATCCGCGCCAAAGGCGGGACTCGGTTCTTGCTCCTGGGCACGGGCGCCATCCTCATCATGGACGCCGCCTACCGCCTCTATCTCGTGCAAAACAAGAAGCAGCCTGGCCTGTTTCCGTTAGGGCGCAAACTCAGAGAAGAAGTGCTTCCCGATACGGTTCACGATTTTAGCGAGGAAGAACTGAAGCGCTAAATCTCGTATCCCACGGCGACAAGTCGATTCTCGACTTGAAGACGGAACACTTCTTTGAGCATCTCGCGCGCGCTCAAACGAAGAAGCCCTTGCATCCCCGCGCGGTTGAACACGAGATAGCGCTTGAGCGCGTTGAAGTCGCGCCCCCACTCCACGACGCGCGTGAATGGACGCGCATCCCAAAACCCCACCGACTCGCGCTCCTTCCATTGAGGAAACTCCCCGACAAGGGACCGCCCTTTCTCGACCCGTAGCACGATGCGCGGAACGAGACCCGCGACGGCTCGGATGAAGCCTCGGTAAGCCTCCCGGCTCCGGGCCTGGACGATGAGATGGATGTGGTTGCCGGCATTCGTGAAATCAATGACTTTGACGCCGAACCGACGGCCCTGCCTTAAGCAACATTCCACGAGCGCCCGGTGGTGCATCCATAGGGAAAAGTGCCCGCGCGCGAGACTCGAGCGCATCACCACATGCATCGGACGCTTCGTCACCACCGGACGCGCCGCGCGCGGGTTACCCCGCGCGGAACACGCGCCACCGAATGAAAAAGCCTTCTGCCGATCAAATGCCGGAAGGATTTGCTCTTTGATTCTCGCCATTTTTGACTCCTCGCACTCCGTTTTAACCGCATGATTTTCTTTCGTCAATGACATCGCTGAAACTTTCTCGTTGGATTGCCGCGGCGCCATCGTGTTAGGAACCGGTTCCATGCTGCCGAGCCCCGAGGAACTCGCTTATTTCGAAGAAGTCGCCCGCACCCTGAACATCTCGCGCGCGGCCGAGCGCCTCGGCATCCGCCAACCGTCCTTGAGTCTCGCCATCCAACGCCTTGAATCGAAAGTGGGATTGCCCCTGCTCCTGCGCGACAAGAACGGCGTGCGTCTAACCCGAGCCGGAACGAAACTCGTTGGCCAAATTCGGCCTCTTCTTGAACAGTGGGAGCGGCTCAGATCGGAAACGATCGAAGACGAGGCGTCCGTCCGCGGTTTCTATACGCTTGGTTGTCACGCCTCCGTCGCGCTCTACACGCTTCGTTTCGTCTTGCCCGAACTTCTCCAAAAGCACCCCGGGCTCGAGTTCAGGCTGTTCCATGATCTCTCACGCAATGTGGCCGAAAATATCATCACGTCAAAGGTCGATTTCGGCATCGTCGTCAATCCCCCACGCCACCCCGACCTCGTCATCCGGAAACTTTTCACGGACGAAGTCACTTTTTTCCGCTCCATGAAGCGCTCGAAGTGGAACGACCCGACTTCGGGCGACGCGGTTCTCATCGCGGAACCGAGCCTGCTGCAGACCCAAGAGCTCGTGAGAAAGATGGCGCACCGGCAGTTTTCTTTCGCGCGCACGCTGCATAGCTCCTCGCTCGAGGTGATGACCGATCTTTGCGCGTCCGGCACGGGAGTCGCCATTCTCCCTTCACGCGTCGCGCTCAACCAAAACGCGCTACGCCTCGAGAAGATCCCGGGCGCGCCCGCGTTCACCGACACCATTTGCCTCGTCTATCGGGTGGAAAAACAGCAGGGCTTCAGCGCCAAGACGATCATCAACGCCATCGCGAAGCTAAGCTCAGTCTGAGGGAGTCGGACGTCCAGGCTTCAGCTTGAGATCATTGAGCCACGCTTTCAACATCTTGCGCTGTTGTCGATTCGTTTCGATGAAGCGAACGCCATACCCGTTCGAGGTGACGCGCGCCACATGAAAGCGCATGCGCAGTCCGTTCGGAAGAACGAGCTCGCTTTCCGCATCGAGCTCGAGCGTCGGCTGCGAACGAGCGTCCGTCCATTCGACGAGCGCGCCGGAACGCGAGATATCGAGGAGCAGACCGTTCTTCTCCGCGCCCTCGAACTTCACCGGGAAATCGGCCTTGTAGCGCGGATCGCTTTCCCACCAGCGCAGCTTTGGATTGAGGTAGGGAAGCCGGAACGGCGAGAAGAAGATGAGAAGAATGGTCGCGGCGCTGATGACCACGGAGCTCGCGATGAACCACGTGCCGAGGAACATAAGCTGGCGTGCCGTCGCTAACGTGTAGACGAGGACCATGAGAATGGAAAGCGCCGCCGCAAGAAGCGACCACTTTCTCACGAACAGAAGCGAAACGCCGGAGGCGAAGAGACACGCCATGAGCACCCACACCTTCCACTCGACATAAGGCGCCCAGTGGGCCCAGATTCGCGGGTTGTACCAGCCGGGAATGCTCATCGTGAGCAGAGTCATCAAAAAATTTCCCAGTGGAGAAATAATGAGCGCGCCCGCGGCAAAATAAATCCAAATGGGTTTGCGATGGAAGCCATGGGTTCTAGCGGGAAGACTCATAGTGTTATCTTATCAAAGACAAAGCGCGAGAGGCATGCCCGGACGCGCCGCGATGTCGAATGTCGCATATTCAACTTGATCAGTTGAGTCCGATCTCCCTATAAGCGCCGAGGGTATGGGGCATCGAGGCCCGGGGGCTTCGATTTTTTTTGGAAGAGGAACTTCAAATGAATTTAAAGACACTCGGAATCATCACGGCTGCTCTCTGTGGCGGCGCTGCCATGGCACGCGACGGGGCGGACCGCCATCACGACGGCTCGCGCCGGGCATGGACTCGCGTCCACTGCCGCAGCAGCAACTACAATTTCAATCGTTGCGACACGGGCATGAGCGAAATTTGGAACGTTCAGGTCATCGAGCGGAAGTCGAATGCGCGTTGCGAATTCGGCAACAGCTGGGGCATCCGCGGAAGCGACATCTGGGTCGACCACGGATGCGAAGCCATTTTCGGCGTTTCGGGCCGTTGGTAGGTACTCCCGGGGCCGGCTCCGAAGAGTCGGTCCCGATTCTCACATTTTTGGCCCCGAAAAGGCGTCATTTCAGCCACTTTGGCTTGATTCCTCCCGTGGGTCCTACTATCAAAAGTCCTTCCAAAGGTAGCACCCATAGCTCAACTGGATAGAGTGCCAGACTACGAATCTGGAGGTTGTTGGTTCGATCCCAGCTGGGTGCGCCATCTGTGCGTAAAGAAGACTTCATCCTTTCTACCATCGTCCGTGCCAGCCGAGGTCCGGCGTTCTTAACGCAATCTTCATACAGAGCCGAAATTCGAGCTGCTACCATGAGGGGCAGGAGGGTTCCGGCTCATTTTTAACCATCGAATTTGTTTGTTTTTTCTAGCTTCGGCCCTCGGGGTTTCGCCGCCTTTTGCCCGCGCCATTTGCGTGACCGACTATGAATCGCTGGGCAAAAATCGCCCTGCCGCGGTGACACCTGAAGCCATCGCGCGGCAATCGACCCCCATCTCCTGGCCGGAAACGATCGACTTCATCGGGCCCCTCAGCATCCGTGAAACGCGGACACTGGACACTTCGGCCCTTCCCGCCTCCCTTCGGGACAGTTCCGATTTTAAGGAATTTCTCGCAGCCCAAGGCGAGATTCGCTTGCGAGAATATCAGGTCGACGCCAAATCGCAGGCGCTTCACGGGGACGACGCGCGGTCCATCACTCCCGAAAATCTGAAGCGCGCCAACGCGCTCCAAGGCGGCGGCGAACTCAGGGTGACCGACGAAGGGGTTCCGATTCTTTCGATGTGGCCGAATGCCGATCCTTCGGCGTACGCTCACGAACTCCGGCACTTCGTGCGCCTTTGGCGCGAGCTCAAGGCGCGCGGAATGCGGCGAACTCAAGCGAGCGGGCTCTTGAGCCGCATGTTCTCGGAATCCCGTTCCATCGAGGCCGAAGAGCGAGCGGCCATCGTCGCGCAACGGCAATTCTTGGGCGGCGAAAACAAAGCGCGCGGTGCCGTTCCGGCTGGACGCGGCCAAAATCATTTCATGGATTCGGAGAATTTCGCGCTCCACGCCGTCTACCCGGAATCGCAGAGCCTTCGTTGGAGCTTGTTGCAGTTCAAGTCGGCCAACGAAAACGCGAAAGCGGCTCATCTCACCGATTTCCAGCAGACGCTGACGCGCGCCATTCAAAAAACCGAAGCCATCCGGCGCGCGAAGCTCCGGACCATCGAGAAAGCCGCCGAGGATCCGCGCATCACCGAAACGATGACCGCTTGGGCGGATCTGGTCCGTCAAGAAGACTATTTCCCCACCATCATCGGCAACGACCTCAAGCTCTCGCCCAACGACATGCAGTGGATGAAAGCACAGTATCAAACCCTCCGACGACAACTCGCCGCGCCTGGCCCTCAGTAGAGCCTTAGGTTATTCTTCGAGGATGAAAACTCTCTTCGCCCTCTTCATTTCCTTGCCACTCGCGGCGGCTTCCATCGTCAGCATGTCGCCCGCTTCCGTGGGCGGGGCACATGGGATGGAGGTCATCGGGCGCGCGAAAGTTCTTGTGAGCGACACATTCAAATCTCAGGGCACGGCAGAGAGTTTCCTCTACATCCAGCACCAGAATTCACTCGAGCAGCTTTCCTTTTCGGGCGACGGGCTCGCGGGAATTTCGACGGTGCCCAACGGCTATGTCGTTTGCGACTTGGCAGGCAGCCGCGTGGTGGAACTCGATGGATCTTTCCAAGTTCGGCGCGCGTGGCCCGTCGTCCATCCTTGGAACGCGAAGCTCGCCCCCGACGGCCAGCTCTATGCACTCACGTTCGAGGGATCTTTCGAGCGTCTTCTCCCGAATTTGACGACGGAAACCATTCTCACCGGATTGGATGCGCCGTTTGATTTCGCGTTCACAGCGGATCCGCGCCAAGTCTGGATTTCCGAACAAGGCGCGGCCGCGGGAAGAGTCGCGAGATGGAGTGTTCCTGCTCAAGGCCCCGGAGCTCTTGAACTGACTGCGCACCATGGTTGGCAGAATCCCGAAGGACTTGATCTTTCGGGAACCGATCTTTGGGTCGTGGATACGGAAGCGGGATCGCTGGTCAAAGTGGATGCTTCCGGAAACGCAACTCTTGCTTTGAGCGGTTTGGGCATCCCCATTCTCGTGCGGAACCTTTCGCCGCAAAAACTCCTCGTCTACTCGAATCGATATCAAGGCCATCCGAGTTTTCTCACTGTGCTCAAGTGAGCCACGGATCACCGCGCGGTGTCCGCGCTCGCGTTTACTTTTTGGAATGGATGTCCTTAAAGCGCCTCGGGAGGTCGTCGAGCGCTTCTTCGCGACCGAACATAACGAGCCGCGGGCGGCCGTCGTGCATCTCAAAAAGAACTCGATAGTCATTGCGATCAACGATGAGGCGATAGCTGCCTAGCTTGGTCGTCGTTCCCCAACTTTTCCAGTAGGCCGCCATGGGGTCGAGCGCGATCTTCAACAAGACTTGCTGATAGAGCCGTGCTCGATCTTTGTCGTCGAGGCCGTCTATTTCTGCTTGGACGACATCCGGAACTTGGATGGTTTTGAGCGGTCCCGCTTCTCGTTCGGGTAGTTCGAGGCTGTCGATGAACAGCTCATGCGCGCTTTTGACAGCGACCGACTTTTTCTTCTGCCGGCTGGCCTTGGCCAAAGCGTCTGCCATGAGTTGCCCACCATCCACGTCGAGCGCGCCCAAGAATTCAGGGTCTCCTTTGACCCGTTCGATATGCTCGGCGAGCTCCCGCTCCGCCTCGAGGTTCACATCGGGCAAACGGAGGCCTGCTTCTTCAAAAAACAGTTTCTCGATGAAGGCATTGAGTTGATGCGCAACCTCTTGCGCCGTAGGAACTTTTGCTTCGACTTTTTCCGCGGCGGCAGCCGCCTTCGCTGTGACCTTCACTTCGGGCACATACCCGACGCGTTTGAGGAGGGGCGCAAGTCGCACATCGGTTGTGACAAGCTGGTGGGTCGATGGATAGGCGCTCCGGTCTTCCAGCTTGTCGACATCGATGACTTTTCCACCCGCGTCTCGGTAGGGGTGCACTTGAAAGCTATGTACGGTGTTCTCGGCAAATTGCCCGGGCGCGAAAGCCGAGTTGAAGAACATACCGTCCATCTGTTGGCCGCTCATGTGAGAAGCTCGATCGATGGGCCGAACGTTCAACAGGGCAGCGGATTCCAACATCCCCGCCTGGCGGAAGTCGATGAGGGTTTCCGCGTTGGCGATGTTCACGTTGAAATCGCCCGCGATGACGAGTGGGGGAAGGTCCTCGCCTTTGCTCTCGAGCGCGCGGAGAATCTCTACGGTTCGGCTGATTTCAGCGGACTTGTGCGCTCCCCGCACCGGATCGCCGTTGATTCTCTTCAAGTAATGTGCCCCGAGGACGGTCAAAAAAGGCGGACTTGTTTCCAGCTGACCCACGACTCTGAGCTCGATGAAGGGAAGGTCGCGCGCGAAAAGGGGCATGAGCCCATGGGGGCCCGCCCATCTCTCGGAGCTGTGAGAGTAGGCCATGAGATGCAACGGCAGATCTTTCCTCACGAGGAACGCGATTTGACGGTTCTTCGGATCGTTTCCGCGCGGCAGAACGTAGTCGAACTTGTCGTGGAGATGGTCGACGATGAAATCCCGAATGGACTCGCGTCCGATGCCTTCTTGGACGACAAGCACATCGGTGTTCGACTCGAGTATGGATCTCGCGAGCGCATTGAGCTGTTCGAGAGTCTTCGGCGGCGCGAGTCCCTCGACGGGCGCGACGAAATGAAGATCAGACAGGTTGATGGTGCCGATCCGGACCGATTCGACTTTGGACAAATCGCGTTTCGGATGTTGGGGCGCGATAAAGCGCTCGTAGAACATGAAACAGTCGGGGTTGAACGCCTGGAGCGGCGCACTCAAAACAAGCCATCCAATGGCAAGCGCTAGGAAACTCTTCACGGACATCTCATCGGGTTTTCTACTCAAATTTCTTCGCCAATAAATTGTGCGGGGCGTGAGAAATGATCTACCCGGATTCCGAATTCGCTCCGAGCTCAGCGAATTTTCTTCGCCAAAAAGTTGACGGTGGAGGGAGACAGCCGCACACTGAGCTCTTGGATCCAACCGCGTTTCCGCACACTGAAGTTTCGATGAAATTGACGCTCGCCTTGGGCGTGGGCCTTCTCGTGGGGTTGGAACGGGAATCGGCGTCCAAGGACGTCGGTGTCCGGAGTTTCGCCATCGCCTCGCTCCTGGGCTTTACTTCTCAGCTCATCGGCGCCCAGTTCGGCGCCATCGCGTTCATCGGCATTCTTTTCCTCACCGTCTACATGAACGTCCGCTCGATGCTCGTGAACCGATCTCTCGAGATCACCACGTCCGGGGCGATGCTCGTCACCTTCAGCCTCGGAATCCTCGTCGCGCAAGGTCACGTGTTCACGCCCGTCGCAGCGGCCATTCTCATGACCATGCTCCTTGCCTGGAAGGCCGAGCTCGCCGCCTTCGCCCATGGACTGAGGCTCGAAGAGATTCAAAGCGCGGTCATGGTGGGTCTCGTCACGTTCGTCATCTATCCCATCCTCCCCGTTGCTTCGGTGGACCCCTGGGACCTCGTCAAACCGCGGGAAGCTTGGATGACGGTCATCATTCTTTCGGGCATCAGCTTCGTGAACTACATCCTGCTCAAGATCTACAGCACGCGCGGCCTTTACTACAGCGCCTTGCTCGGCGGAGCGGTCAACAGCTCCGCAGCCGTGACGGAGCTTTCGCGCTCGCTCGTGACCCTCAGCGGACGCGTCCTGCCTCGCGCGCTGCCCATCTTGCTACTGACCACCGTCGCCATGTTCGTGCGCAATCTCATCATTCTCGGAATCTTCGCGCCGGACGCGATCGGTATCGCGCTCACGCCTCTCCTGGGAATGACCGGAGCCGCGGTCTTCTTCATCTATCGGGCGCGCAAGCGTCACGAAGCGGGTCTCGCGCCAACAGCGCCGTTGAGTCTGTCTTCCCCCGTCTCCATCAAGCGCGTCCTCATGTTCGGGTTCTACTTCGTGCTGCTTCAAGCCGCGGGCGCTCTTGCCCAACGCAATATGGGTGATGCCGGTGTTCTCGTGGTGAGCCTCATCGGGGGATTTGTCAGCAGCGCCAGCACGACCGCGGCGGCCGCGAAACTGGCGGCTCAAGGGAAAATTACCGCGCCCATCGCTGGACTCTCGACCATCATGACGTCCATCACGAGCGCATTCGTGAACCTGCCGCTCGTTTACCAACTCACGAAGGACAAAGCACTCACTCGCAACCTCGCCATCACGACCACCGGCTGCATCTTGGCCGGCCTCGTTCTCATGGCCGTCACGGCATGGGTCGAGCGCTTGTTGATGTGATCAATCGGGCTGAATTGAGGCCGTCAAATTACCGATGGATGATGGAAGGAATCAATTCCGGGAACAAATTCTGGTGCCAATAGGGATAGGCGGCCTTCAACTCGCTCGCTTTGTCGAGCGCGGCGACCTGGGCGGGCGTGAGGTTCCAGCCGATCGCGCCGAGGTTTTGCCGTAGCTGTTCTTCGTTCCGTGCACCCACGACAAGACTCGAAACCGTCGGGCGTTGGAGCAGCCAATTGAGCGCCACCTGCGCGATCGTTTTGTTCACTTCCTTCGCCACGACGTCCAACGCATCAACCACGTTGTAGAGCGTCTCGGTGTCATAAGGAATGAAATCGCTCGAGCCAATGCGGCTGTCGGGCGGAGCAGGCTTGTTGCGACGGATCTTGCCCGTGAGCGCGCCGCCCGCGAGTGGACTCCAAATGACCGAACCGACTCCTTGATCCACTCCAACGGGCATCAGCTCCCACTCGAGCTCCCGGCCCACGAGGGAATAATAAACTTGGTGCGCCACATAGCGCGGCCAACCGTAGCGATCGGAGGCGTTGAGTGATTTCATGAGATGCCACCCTGAGTAGTTCGAGCACCCGATGTAGCGGACTTTTCCGCTTTGCACGAGGTGGTCCAAGGCGTTCAGCGTTTCTTCGACCGGTGTCAGCGCGTCCATGCCATGCATGTAATAGAGATCGATGTGATCCGTCTTGAGGCGGCGTAAGCTCGCTTCACACGCGGAGATGAGATGATAGCGCGAAGAGCCGACGTCGTTCGGACCGGGCCCGGTGGAGAACGTCGCCTTCGTGCTCACGATGGCTTGCTTCCGTTTGTCGCCGAGGGCTTCCCCGAGAATTTCTTCCGATCTCCCGCTCGAGTAGCCGTCGGCCGTGTCGAAGAAGTTCACGCCCGCCTCGAAACAGATGTCGACAAGCCGCCGAGCTTCCTTCACGTCCGTGCTTCCCCATGCCTTGAAGAAGTCGCCAACGCCGCCGAACGTCGCGGTGCCGAAACTAAATACGGGAACTTTCAATCCTGATTTGCCGAGCTGACGGAATTCCATGGACTCAGGATATAGCAGAAATCGAACCGCGCCTCACAGCAATGCGCGCAGGCTCTCGCGATAGGCCGCGGCCTCTTCGGGAGCAACGAGTCGAAGGGCCTGACGCGCGCTTTGGCGGGCACGTCGCGTCTGCTTGGCCGCGGCTTCCGCGGTCGCCAAATTGTGCCAGCCCACCGCGGCTTCCGGGTTGTCTTTCACCGCGGCCCGAAGATGGGCCACGGACGCCTTGAAATCCCCTGCCTTGTACCTCGTGTTCCCTAACCCGATGCGAGCCGCGAGACTTCGGGGCCAGCGCGCGAGCACCGACTTGTAGACGGCTTCAGCTTCGTTTGTTTTCCCCAATTTCTCCATCACAGCGGCCGCAGCCACATGTTGCACGTCGTCCGCGGACGCGGAAAGCTCCGAAGGAGGAAGGATCACCAAGCCCCATTCCTCTGCGCGCTTCCACTCGGGGGCGAAAGTGCGCCATTTCTCGCGCTTGGAAGCGTCGTATCCGGAATGAAGGATGACTTCCTCGTGATCGAGATCGTATCCGACGACAACCGCGTAATGCCAAAAGGGATAGAAACTGAATCCTAAATTCTGCAAAACTATGACGGGATGACCTGCAGCCACTTCTTGCAGAAGGGCACGCGGGCCTCGGATGGGAACGGATAGAAGCCCTTCCCTTCGGGCCGCGCCCAAGAGATCGCTCTGAAGACTTCCCTTTTTTCCAGGGGTGTAAATCTGCGCGCCAATTTCCTCGAGTGTCCGTGGCCGACCCGCCCAAGCGCTCACCATGGCAACGGAAGCGGGACCGCAATAATGTTCTTTTTGACGAATGAACGGAACGCCGGAAACCGTAGCCGTGCGAGGAAGTCCCAAGGTCGTGGATTCCCAAGCCTCACGCTGACCGCGATGGGAAGCGCAGCCCGAAAGAAGGGCCGCGCCCAAGAGGAAAACGAAGTGTCTCACACGCGCTTGATGAGATAGACGATGGCCAACACGAGAAGCACGACCACGAGCACGTAGATGATCGGATCACCACCGACAACCGACTGGTCCATTTGCCGCGCCATCGCTTGAACTTCCGCGTCCGACAAACTCGCGAGACGCAACGAGGCTTCCGCCTTCGTGACGCCGTATTTCTCGAGTTCCTTTTGAACTTCTTCGCGCTGAAGCAACTCTTCCACTTTCGCGCGATCTTGCGCAATGGTGAGCTTGTTTACGAAGTCGCTCGTCTCAATCATGGAAGCGCGCGCGGCGGGCGTGAAAGGTCCCTGGGCCATGCCAAAAATGAGAATGCCGACGATGGAGGTTTTTAATAATCTTTTCGTCATCATAGATTTGGATTCTAGCACTCGGAAATTTGAGGGAAACTTATTGAGTGCTTGGAGATGCGCTGTTATGCCGCGCTTTGTCACCATGAAAAACTATTTATACGCGCTCTTCATCATTTCCTCGGTATCCAGGGCCCAGCAGTCTGGGGCAATTCGCCCCATTCGCGTGATGAGTCTCACCGAACCCACGTGTCTCGAAGTTCAGGCCGATGAATTGCCGCCCGACCCTAGCCCCTTTCTCTCGAATCCAGGAATCGACGAGAAGATGCCGTCGATGCTGGGCCGTCTGAAAAAAATCTTGAAACAGGGTCAGCAATTCGAACTTCATCAGATGGGCATGAAGACCGCCAAGATGATTTACGACTTGCCCGATCTCGAAACAGCGCGAAAGGCTGATAAGTTTGTCGATGATTTTTTTGCTTTCTTAAATAAAATTCCCTCAGGCTACTCCCTCTATTACGCCTTTTCCGATCCGCGCTTCGGATTGAAGTATGCCATCTTGCGTCCGAATGCCGAAACACAAGCCACTCCCTGGATTCTCACCATCGCGGGAACCCAAACGATGAAAGATTGGATCGGAGACGCCGACCTCGGTCGCAAACAGCTCGAGCGTCTCTCTCGGCTCTTCACGAAATGCCTCTTCCGCTCCGCGGACGGGCAGATGCTGTTCAACCGAAAGCTTCTTGTGACCGGCCACAGCCTCGGCGGCGGCCTCGCCCAAGCCATCTCCTATGAAATCCTTCGACGGCTGGCTCCGGCCATGCCTGACGGCGCGGTGAGCCCGGTGACGCTCGTCACCTGGAACGCGTTCGGCGCGCAAGAGCTTGTAGGACGCGTCGGCGCCTATGATCCAGCGCTCGGGGCCGTCCTCGACAGCACCAACTATTTCGTGCGCGGGGATCTCGTCTCGAAGATTGGGCACGCCATCGGAACGACGCGCGAGATGGTGCCGGACACGGCGCTCGGTGTCGCAGGTGCGCACAAGATGGATACAATCATCGCTCTCGCGGGAGAAGATAGCTATCTTTTGAATCGTTTTAATGAAGCGGCTCCGCCCTTCGCCGGCGCGCTGACGGGGCTCTCGAAGCTTGGGTTCCTTTTCGTCAGCGTTCCCCAAGGAATTTTCCAAGCGCGTCGCCTGCAGCGCGTGAACATCCTCACTGGAGCCGCCGATCTGACCGCGAACACCTACCAGCGAAACCCGGCGACGAATCAAATCATGCGATACATTCGTCAGCTGGCCGCGGACGAGAAGGAACGCATGCTGCACGACGGTCAGTCGCTTCAGGCGGACTCGATGATGAAATCCATCAATGACAGCGACAAACGTCTTCGTCCTTGAGGAATACCGGCTTGGGTCGCAAGAAGCCTGAAGCGCGCTGCTCCGTTTGCCGAATGCGCCGGGAGCTTTGTCTCTGCGAAGAAGCGAGAGCTTGCCGGCAAAGCCTGAGGCCCCGAATTCGCGTCGTCATCCTTCAGCATCACCGCGAAAAAAATCTTTCGACGAACACGGCGCGGCTTGCCGGACTCGCCCTTCCCAACTGCGAGATCCGACTGCGCGGTCTGCCCGAGCAGCCCATCAAGACGGATGATCTTTCCATGAACAGTTTGCTGCTTTACCCCTGCGAGGGGTCGAAGCCTCTCTCCGAAGTTGCCCTCCCGCCGGAAGCCAATGTCACGCTCATCGTCCCCGACGGAAGCTGGCGCCAGGCATCGAAAGTCGCCGCGCGAGAACCTGCGCTGAACGGGGTTCCTCGCGTCTATCTCCCCGAAGGCGTTCCAACGCGCTATTTCCTCCGACGCGAGCCGAAAGCAGGCGGCTTGGCCACCTTCGAAGCGATCGCGCGAGCCTTGGGCATCCTGGAAGGAGACGAGGTTCAAGCAAAGCTGGAAGCGCTCTTCGCACTCATGGTGGAGCGAACGCTCAAGAGCCGCGGCACTCCCCTGCCTTTTTCTTAAGCGCGAGCAGAAGTGGGCCGTAGAGATCTTCTTCAAGCGGAATCTTGATTTCATCCGGTGAAGTCGAGCTCGTGAACTCAATTTGATCGTACTGAAGAAGCGCGATGGGTCGGGCTTCACTCGATTCCCCCATCGTCAGGACCGCCGCCACCGAGAGGGCGTCCAGAACGTTCACCGCCGTCATCTTGAGCTTGCGACCAAAAAGGTCTTCACGTCCGACTTCGCTGCGAATGGCGCGGAACCCCCAATGCGCAAGCCCGACACCCGTGACTCCCTTACGAAGAGACGTCGTATGTGAGTCGGTGAGAATGACGCCCACTTTGTTGAATCCGGACCGGGCGCGGAGATCTTCGCCCAGCTTTTTCGCGGAAGCGTAGGGATCGAGAGGATAGAGGATGTAATCGTCCGTTGCAGAGTTCGATTCGTCGATGCCCGCGGACGGCAGAATGAGACCGTGCTTGATGGTGAGCATGACCCCATGCGAGGTTTCACACAGAAACTCATCTGATTCGCGGTTGACGAGATCAGGCTTCGAAATCGAGGAACGCCGTTCGAGGCGATGCTCCGCGAGAGAAACGATCTTGGAAGTGACAGCCACCACGTCGCCTTCGCGAAGAACTTCTCGGACATTCTTTCCAGCACAGTGGGATCCGAAGCTTGGAATTCACGTGACTTGAAGTCGCGG